>JACCEE010305993.1_pt1 | contig 12341 bp, 5 predicted proteins | sample 7449931 | NCBI WGS metagenome assembly JACCEE01 (sample SAMN15323457, study PRJNA562643) | freshwater metagenome | isolation source: river surface water | place: USA:Blue River Watershed | collected 2017-08-19 | reverse complement strand
TTTATCTCCATTTTACATTTCCTGTCATTTCGGGTGTATTTAATCATAAAAACAATTCCAATTTCAAAAGACGATTTTAAAAGCACTCTGCTTATACATTCTGATTTTATAAAGTATTCTGTACCTAAGGTATTTTTGAATACCATATCGCTAAATCTTTTGGTTTTCTTTCTAAAATACCGTTTTTCCTCGAATGAAGTAGGATTGTATGTTCAGGCTTATAAAGTTGTTAGTTATCCATTGAACTTGATTACGTTGACTTTTTCACCGTTGTTTTTTCAAAGATTCTCGACCAGTTCACATAAAAAATCGATGTTTTTAAAATCAATTGTCCTAAGTCTGATAATAGGATTTTTAATTTTATCTCCGTTGTTGGTTTGTGGTGAATGGTTGTTCGATTTTGTTTTTGGTGAAGCATGGCGTTTATCGGGCAAATTAGCCGCATTACTTATTCCTATAACGATTATTAGTTTTGCAGTGGGTAACACAAGTACTTTGTTTTCAGTAGAAGGAAAACAGCGAATGTTACTGTTGTGGCAGATTTCATACCTGCTTGTTATGACATGCTTTTTGATTTTAATAAAGCAACAGTCGTTATCAGTTATTATTTTCGCTTTTTCATGTGTCAGTTCTTTGTTTTATGCTGTTTTGGCATATCTTAGTTTTAAAATTTTACAGAAATAATAATGATACGATACATTCTTATAAAAATTTATTCTAAGATTAATTTAGACGCATATTCAACCAAACGTTTGTTGAAATATGCTTTCATGCAGAAAATTCTTGGTTTTAACCGCCATATCCCATGGCCTGTTCATTGGACATCAAGAGTTGTTGGTTATGAAAATATTCAGTCTGTTGATTTACCGATAGGGTTTATGCCCGGATGTAACATTGATGGTCGAAACGGTATAATCATAAGAAAAAATGTGATTTTAGCCGCAAATGTTTCGGTAATCAGTATGAATCATGATGTCAATGATTTTAAAAAGTACGTCACGGACAAGCCAATTTTGATTGGAGAAAATTCATGGATTGGAACACATGTCGTTATTCTTCCTGGTGTTAAACTTGGAGCTCATACCATTGTAGCTGCAGGAGCTATTGTTACCAAATCGTTTCCTGAAGGAAATCAAATCTTGGCCGGAAATCCGGCGCAAGTTATCAAACAAATTGGAGATTATTCTCCCCAAAAAGCATAGCTAAATCCAAATAATAAACTAAAGCGTTGTACCGGATAATAGTTCCAGTATTGATATTTTTGAGCTGCAATATTGTTGAAATTCATAAATATTGAAAGACGCTTTGTGTAACGATAATCGATACCGAAGTTGGCATCGAAAAAGCCGTTGAGGGTTGGTGTTTTTAGGTTTACATCCTCAGCTTTGCGGTCGCCAATGTAGAACAAATCGATTGTTGTTACGATTTTCTTTTGAATGTTGTACATGAAATTTAAACTCGATGTGAAATTGGGTTTAAACCAAGCATATTCTTCTTTTTCAAGCTTGTAGTTGAAATAATCAAGTTTAAGTGCGAGTGATATTTTATCGAGTTTTTTGTATCCAAATTCTCCGTGAATATTAACAACATCGGCATTATCGTCAACGAGATTGAAGGTATAAGCATCAGTTGAATTATTTTTGATGTTTCTGTACGAATACATATGCATATCTTCGATTCGTGAGTAGGTTGCTGAAATGTTGTATGGAGTATACTTGGTCATAGAACCTTTAAAACCTCCTGTTACATTTATTAAATTATCAGTTGGTTTTGCAATCAGATTGTCTGAGATGAATGGATTTTCGTCGATGAGTTTTGTTAGTCCATACCATTGAGAATATCCATTACAAGCGATATAGGGAATGACGGTTTTGTCGGCCAACGAATAATCTGCATAGATGTCGGGATAAATACGTTCCATTTCAACATCGCCGGTATACATTTCTGTTTTAAGGCCGACTTTGATTTTAAATGTTTCTCGTTCAAACCCGAACCATGGATTAAATTCAATATTGGTTGACATTATATTACTGTTGTAATAATTAATGTTTAATTCGGCACCAATGCTTTTGTCCCCGAAGCTTTTATCAACCGAATTGTTTAATCCTGCCATAATTTCATTTCCATGAATGTTTGAGTTGAAGAAATCGAAATGTGGGTTAATGTCGAAATTTAAATTTCCCGAATCGAGCAGAAGAGAACGAATACCTCCGTCAAGATTTACATACGAATAATTTCGAGCAATATCTTTTTTTGAAAACACAACGGTACTTGATTCCGGTTTTCCGTATAAATGAAATCCATCGTAGCGGAAATTTGTTAAACCATATATTTCCTTTTTATCGAGAAATCGTTTCCCCGATATTTTGGCAAAATTGGTTGTGTATTGAGCAGGTTCTTTTTCATCGCCTACTTTCATTTTTGCAAATGAGCCCAAGTGTTTAAACTCTGAACCGAGTTCATATATTTTTGAGCGTAAGGAGTTTAATTGTAAATCGGCATAGGTTGTTGTATAATTTCCAAATCCGCCGGTAAATAATCCGCGATATAATCTGATGAGTGGTTCACCTTTCATTTTCGCAGCATTAATGGGTGTAACTTCGAAAATCGGGTGAATCGGTTTTGACACAATAGCAAAGGTAAATTTGGGTTTCACCTGCATTGTGTCTTCAATTTTTGGCAAGGTGTTGATACGAGGGGCGTCGGTAATTGACGGTTCGTATTCTGTAACCACGTGAACTACTTTCGATAGATCGGGATCGGCCAAAACTGAATCGGGAGCTTGTTGTGTGGTTTGTGAATGCCCTGCAATATTATATGCCAAACATGTTAAAACGATAAAGGTTTTTTTCATGAGTATCGTATTTAAAGTCTTTTTCATTTCTCCTTAGTGTTTATTTCATTTGAACTTCGTCGGCCTTGTCTTGTTCTATAGGTGCCGGAGCATCCATTGCATTGAATTTGTCGAGTTTTTGCTGAGCCATTTCAAGTATTCCGTCTGTTTTGTTTGGATAATTGTCGATAATACTTTGCAGGGTATGTTTGCCTTGGAAAAAGTCTTTGCGAACAACAAATATTTCGGCCCAAAGCATATAACTTCTTGCCAACCAATATTGTTGTGGTGAATTTTTATCAAGGAAATCAAGAATTTCTTTTTCCGATTCGTCATAATTACCTTTTTTGAAAAGAATTTCGGCAACACGGAATTTCGATTCTGCGCCTTCTACACTTTTAACATCTTGTGATAGGGTAATGTATAATTCCAATGCTGAATCAAGTTTGTTTTGTTGATTGTAAACTCCGGCTATCTCATAGTTAGCTAAACGTTTCAATTCATCGGGCAATTTTTCTGTCGATAAAAGTTTTCGTGCTGAATTGATTGTTGCGACAGAATCTTTTAGTTTGTCGTTACATAACAGTTGTCCTTTGCGTGCTTCAATAATGTTTGATTGATATTCGGCAACCGCTTCGAGCGATGTGTAATATTCGAGTGATTTTTTATAATCTGCTTTGTTGAATTTTATGAGCGACAAATTGAATAGAGAAGCTTCGGTATATTTGTTTTTTGGCTTTTGAGCTATTTGTTCGTAGCAATTGTATGCACTATCGATTTGTTGAGCTTTCATAAAGCAGTCTGCTCTGAAAAATAAAGCGTTAATGCTAAATAATCCATTTGGGAAACTTTTAAGATATGAACTGAAAAGTTCGTTGCTTTTGGTGCAATTTTCTTTCATGTAAGCATCTTCGCCAGCCAAATAAACCAATGAATCTTGTGCAAACTGACTTACTGCATCGTTTCCGTTTACACTTTTCATGTATTCGATGTATCCATTTACATCGCTTTTCCCGATGTATATATTCTTGATTCCGGTAAGTGCATTTTTCGATTCGGGAGTTCCTTTGTAATCATTGACAAATTGTTTGTAAGTCGTTAGAGCTTTGTCTGTTTGATCAAGATTGTAGTAAATAAGACCAAGTTGAAGCATCGATTTTTTTACGTAACTGCATCCCGGGAATTTTGAAATAACCGTTTCGTAATATGGAATTGCTTTGTCTTGTTGTTCTTTGGCACACCAAGTTTCTGCAATTTCAAAGTTGGCATCATCAACATACGATGATGATGGATACAAGGTGATAAGTTGCGTCATTGCAGCAATTTTATCGTCGTACTTTTTAAGTAATCCCAGGCAAAATGCTTTTTGGAAAAGGGCATAGTCAAAATCAAAACTGTTTACTTTGAAAGCCATGTCGTAGAACTTTTGAGCCAAGTCATATTTTTTCTGCATGAAATAACCATCGGCTGTACGGTTACTTGCGTCACAGTAATATTTGTCTTTGTTCACATTTTTCAAATCAAGATATTTACGAAACCATGTCGATGATTCGTCATATTTCTTTTGTTTGAAAAAGCAATATCCTAAGTAATAGTGAACTAAATTGTATTCCGTTTTTCCCAAAGCTCCGGGCGACAACACGAAGGTTTTGTAGTCGTCGATCGCTTTATCGTAATTCTCAAGACGGAATTGAGCATCGCCTCTCCAGAAATATGAAAGTGCTGTGATGTTTTTGTCGAAAATGTCGTATTGAAGCGACTTGTTGAAATATTCAATAGCTCCGGTAAAATCAAGACTGTTAAACACTTCCATACCTCTGTAAAATGCAATTCGCTGATATGCCAAATTCATTTCATTATCACGTTTTTTGATCTTATCGAGCCAAATCAAAGCATCTTTATAGCTCTTGGTTGTCATGTATACTTTTACCAAATAGCTATAAGCTTCATCGATATTTGAAGCATCAGGATAAGCATTAATGTAATCTTGGAAAGATGTGATTGTTTCATTGAATGGAGATCGAGACAGGTCGAAGTTGATTTTTGCAAGGCTAAACATTGCGTCTTGTTTGATGGCTTTGTCAGCATCGAGTTTTGCTGCTGCACTAAAAGCATTGCGGGCTTTTTCTTTTTGGTTCGTTTTAATATAACAATCGGCTAAATGGTAATAGGCGTTTTGAGCCATTGAATCGTTGTTATTGGTAACCTTGCTAAGATAATTTATTGCCGATGAATATTTTGTAGTTTTATAGTACAAAAAGCCCATCAAATAATTATCGCCAGAGCTAATGTTCTTTGCCGTTTGGAAATATTTTTCCATACAGGTAAGCGACAATTCATACAGGTTAAGCTGAAAATAAGATTCTCCCAGCATTCTTGCAATTTCCGATACTCGGTTTACGCTTGCGCTTTCCATCAAGGGTGTTGCATAATCAATTACCTCTTGATATTTTTTTTGAATGAACAAAATTTGTGTAATGTAATAGGGAACAACCGGTGCAAATGTTTCGTCCGATTTGAGTGAGGTAAATCCTTTTAATGCTGTTTCGTAATGTTTGTTTTGATATTCGATGTGCGAATAATAATATAAAGCCGGAATATGATATTTATTCGATGAATCTTCTTTAATTATTTTAAAACATTCACTTGCTTTGTCATTGTTTTGAGCTTGAAATAAACAATATCCCTTTTTAAATAAAAACTCGGTACGATCTTCTTTAGCAAGGTTTTGCACATCTATTTTTTCAAAGTTCGACAATGCTTCGGGGAATTTTTCTTCTCGATATTTATATTTTCCTAAATAGAGATACGCGTATTGCAGACGGGTACTTTCAGGGTATTTTTCGATAAACGATTTTACTAAAAACTCAGCATCGGGATTGAAGAGTTCAACGGCACAAACTGCATAGTAATATTCAGCTTCGGGTTTTACCAGTGAATTTTCGTTTTTGTATTGTTCAATCACCAAACGAAACGATTCTTGAGCAGCCCCAAATTTTTCTTTATTGAATAACTCGAGCCCTTTTTTGAAGTTTTTGTCTTCAAAATTATAAACATGCGATTTTTGTGCATTCAGCAAAAGAGAAAATGTGCAGAATAATGTCAGCAAAAATCTTTTCGGTGTAATTGAGAATCTATATTGTACCATAACTGATGTTTTTCAATTTAATAATTACAAACCTGTTTAAGAATATCCTCACAATCTGTTTGTTGTGGGTTTATTCGTAGAAAAATTATAGCCAGTCATTGTCCTATCACTTTGTGTCATCTACAAGTGATTATCAGAATATAAAACGGGCACGATAAAAATACTGTTAATCTCTATACAGGTTTTTGAGAAATTTCAACAAACTACCAACATGTAAGCTGTTGGACTATAGATAAATGACTGATTTTATGCTTCGAAGTTGATCAAAAACGAACAAACGAAAAAAACAGTTGCAGATAGTTCCTTTAAATATTGATATAACTGAGCAAAACGATTAATGCTCAAAAGTTTTTAAACATAAAAGGCGAATATTTTTTAAAATTTTAATAAATTGCGAGGCTTTTGAAAAAAAGAAATTGATAAATTAAGTTATATACATTAATCTTAAACACAATGAAATACGGACATTTCGACGACAACAGCAGAGAGTACGTAATCACCAACCCACGTACCCCATGGCCTTGGATCAACTACTTGGGAAATGAAGATTTCTTCTCGCTTATGTCAAACACTGCTGGAGGATACACATTTTATAAAGATGCTAAATTCCGCCGTCTAACCCGCTATCGTTACAATAACGTACCGATGGACAATGGTGGTAAATATTTCTACATCAATGATGGAGGAACCATTTGGTCGCCGGGATGGAAACCTGTGAAAACAGAATTAGACAGCTACGAATGCCGTCATGGTATGAGCTACACCAAAATAAAAGGTGCTAAAAATGGCGTTGAAGCTGAAGTATTGTTCTTTGTTCCATTAAAAACATGGGCTGAAGTACAAAAAGTGAAATTAAGCAATACAACGAAAGAAGTTAAGAAGCTTAAATTATTCTCGTTTGTTGAATGGTGTTTATGGAATGCCGAAGACGATATGGCTAATTTCCAACGTAACTTCTCTACAGGCGAAGTTGAAATTGAAGGTTCGGTTTTATATCACAAAACTGAATATAAAGAACGTCGTAATCATTTTGCATATTATGGTGTCAATACTCCAATTAATGGTTATGATACAGATCGCGAATCGTTTGTTGGATTATATAATGGATTTGAGGCTCCTCAAGTTGTTACTGAAGGAAAACCTCGCAATACCGAAGCTCATGGTTGGTCGCCTATCGCATCTCATTACATTGAAGTTGAACTAAAACCAGGAGAATCAAAAGATTTTATCTTCGTGTTAGGTTATGTTGAAAACGAAGAAGAAGATAAATGGGAATCAAAACTTGTTATCAATAAAACAAAAGCAAAAGAAACGCTTGCAAAATTCGATAGCGTCGCTAAAGTTGAAGCTGCATTAGCTGAATTACGTTTATACTGGGATAATCTGTTGAGTATCTACACCGTTGAAAGTGGAGATGAACGTCTTGATCGTATGGTTAACATCTGGAATCAATACCAATGTATGGTTACCTTCAACATGAGCCGTTCAGCTTCGTTCTTCGAATCAGGTATCGGCCGTGGAATGGGATTCCGCGATTCAAACCAAGACTTAGTTGGTTTCGTGCATCAAATTCCGTCGCGTGCTCGCGAACGTATCTTCGACATTGCTTCAACACAGTTCGAAGATGGCGGTTGCTATCACCAATATCAACCATTAACAAAACGTGGAAACAATGCCGTAGGTGGTAACTTTAACGACGATCCACTTTGGTTAATTCTTTCTACAACTGCATATATCAAAGAAACAGGCGACTACTCGTTACTCGACGAAATGGTTCCTTTCGATAATGACGAAACTCGTGCTAAAACACATTTCGAACACTTAAAAGCTTCGTTCTACCATGTGGTAAATAATTTAGGACCACACAAATTGCCTTTAATAGGCCGTGCTGACTGGAACGACTGTTTGAATCTTAACTGTTTCTCGAAAAATCCAAACGAATCGTTCCAAACAACCGAAAATAAATCGGGTGGAACTGCTGAGTCTGTGATGATTGCCGGCTTGTTCGTTGTGTATGGTCGCGATTATATCGAATTATGTAAAAAGATTGGCAAAAACGACGAAGCTGCTGAAGCACAAAAACACGTTGATGCAATGGTTGAAACCATCAAAACTCAAGGTTGGGATGGCGAATGGTATTTGCGTGCTTACGATTATTTTGGTCGCAAAATCGGGACTAACGAAGCTGAAGAATCAAAAATATTCATCGAAAGCCAAGGCTGGTGTACAATGGCCGGTATCGGACTTGAAGACGGAATGGTTGAAAAATCATTGAATGCTGTTAAAGAACGTCTCGACACTCCACACGGAATTGTGTTGAACAATCCAGCATTTACCAAATATTATATCGAATACGGCGAAATTTCAACATATCCAGCAGGATATAAAGAAAATGCAGGTATTTTCTGTCATAACAATCCATGGATTATTATCGGAGAAACTGTTTTAGGCCGTGGCGACAGAGCATACGATTATTGGCAAAAAATAGCTCCTGCTTTCCGTGAAGAAATTAGCGACCTTCATAAAGTTGAGCCTTATGTATATGCTCAAATGATTGCTGGTAAAGATGCTTTCAAACCGGGAGAAGCTAAAAACTCATGGTTAACAGGAACTGCAGCTTGGAACTATTATGCAATCACTCAATTTATCTTAGGTATAAAACCTGCATACGATGGATTACAAGTTGAACCTTGTATTCCTGCTGCTTGGAAAGGATTTAAAGTAACCCGTAAATTCCGCGGAGCAACCTATGTAATTGATGTTAAAAATCCAAATGGAGTACAAAAAGGCGTAAAATCGTTGAAAGTTGACGGTAAAGACGTTGCCGGAAATATTATCCCAATTATGCCTGAAGGAAAAACATATCAAGTAGAAGTTATCCTTGGATAATTGATATTTTAAAATAGACAAAAAAAGCCTTTTCGTTCGAAAAGGCTTTTTTTGTCTATTTATATATGGCTATTTCAAAATAATGCGTATTTTTACTCAGCGAAAAAATAAAACTACTAATTATTTAAAAAAAACAAATCATGAAAAAATCAGCATTATTATTATTTGCAGGTCTTGCCCTCTTTTCGGTAAGCTGCAAAAAAGACAAAAAAGATGATTCGCAAACACCAGAACAAGTTGCGGAAAACAAAACAAAAATGGAGCAAATGGGCGTTGATTTTGTATCTCAATTACGTTCAATTAGTGATACAAAAGCTGGAACAGCTCTACAAAGTTTAACTTCACTCGGTAATACAAAATCAGCGTTAGTGCTTGATTCAAAATTACCAGTTGCACAATTATTAGCTGCATTAATTTCTCAAAATCCATCAACAGCTTCTGCATTAAAAGCATTAAAAGCTGAAGATGCTGCTGATTTCAAAGCTGAAATCGAAAAAATAGCAGCTACTTATACTTGGAACAGTACTGAAAATAAATGGGATAGTACAGCTGCTCCAGCTGCAAATACATTCTTAGCAAAATTCCCTGCTGTTGAAAACGGTACTGCAAATAACGCTGAATTTAAACTTTATGATATGGCGTTTACAACAACTCCAACATCAAATTCTATGTATTCGGTAAATAATGCAATTACAAGCTGCAAAGCATATTTAAAGGTTGATGGTGTTGATGCAATGACTTATAATTTAGCAATATCATATGATTCAAAAGGAATACCAACATCAGTTTCAACAAGTTTGGCTGTTGATGTATTCTCTTTCAATTATGATATGTCATATAGCGCATCTAAAATGAAAAGTGATTTAAGCATTAAACATAATTCAGATATTTTAATGGCTCAAGGTTTCGATTTCGAAGGAGAATTAACCGAAGCTAAAGCAAAAGAACTTGAAACATATTATGATGATGAAACAACAAATCACGATCATATTTCAAAAGTTGGAGAATTTGTAAGTGCTGCAACTGTTTATTATCAAGTAATGGATATTAAAATTGTAGGTTCTGTTGATGCTGAAAACTTTACAAAAGCATTCGATGCAATTGGGGTTGATCAAGATGGTAAAGAACAAGAAGTTTGCGATGTTTTAAATAAATATTGTGAATTGTATGGAGTATTTGCAAGTAGCGGCACAAAAATAGCAAATGTTGAAATTTATCCGAAAGCAAGTGAAGATGGAGACCAAGATAAAGATCCTGCATTTAATTTATTATTCCCTGATGGTTCAAAAGCTGATTTACAAACTTATGTAGAAGATCCAAACAATTTCGCAAATTTTAAATCAGAAATGGAAAAATTTGCTGATGACATGGCTCCTTCTAAAGATGAAGAACCTGTATATGTTGACTAGTTTATAGATATTCCTCAAATAGAAAGGTTGCTAATCATAAAATTAGCAACCTTTTTTATTCTTAATAAGATGATATTTTTATTTTCACGAATGTCGCTTTTTTATTATCATTGCAGCTGACTAATCTGATTCATGAAAAGACTGATTTTAATAAGTTGTTTCGTTTTAATAAATATTTCACTTTACTCTCAAAAAGTAACAGGTGTTGTTACCGATAGTCTGACAGATGAGCCACTTCCTGGAGCAGTCATCATTGAAGCAATAACAGGAAAACAAATTTCTGCCGACGTAAATGGTCGTTTTGCTTTCGTTTCAAAATCAAAGATGGAAATCAAAGTTACGTTTGTTGGATATAATTCCTTTCATAAGGGATTTAAGGTCTATAACGATACCAATTTGAAAGTAAAATTATCACCGATTGCAAAATCATTAAAAGAAATTCAAGTCCTTGCTAATGGGGCACAAGGACCATTTAATAACCAACCATCGACCTATCTTAATCAGACTAAAATAACCAAAATCCCTTCAATGCTGGGAGAATCGGATATGATAAAAGTTTTGGCAACATCGCCCGGCGTAAAACAACTGGAAGGCCAACAAGGGTTTAATGTGAGAGGGAGTAGTCAAGATCAGAATCTTATATTATATGACGAAGCAATTATTTATAATTGCTCACATTTACTGGGATTTTATTCTGTTTTCAATACAAATGCCATACAAAATGTGTCTTTTTTCAAAACAGGAATTCCGGCACGATATGGTGGGCGATTGGCAAGTGCGATGATTGTTGAAGGTAATGGAGGTAGTTTAACTGAATGGAAAAATCGTATTTCGGTTGGATTATTGGCATCGAATGTTTCTTTTAGTGGACCAATCGTTAAAAACAAGTGTTCGTTTTCTGTATCAGGTCGTCGTTCTTATATCGATAAGTTGATTCTCCCGTTTGTCAATAAATATCTTGATAAAAGCGTCTCTGTGTATAAAAATGGGTATTTCTTCCAAGATTATAATGCAAAAATAATAATGAAACCCAATGCTAAGAATAAAATTGAATTATCGGGATATTGGGGCGATGATGAGTTTATGTTATCGAATCAAAAAAATAATCTGACAAATAATATTACATGGGGGAATCGGGCTTTAAGTTTGAAATGGCGTAATACCATCAATGAGCAATTGTCAGAATCTCATTCTTTGTCATACAGTTATAATGATTTTCGCTACACTGTTCGACAAGAAATGTATTATATGAATATGTTTACCAAAATCAGAACGCTTCGGTTTAAGAGCGATTGGTTATATGTTCATGATGGTAATCCATTACGATTTGGTGTCGAAGCCTTAAATCATTATTTCTTACCCAACGATATTGATGCTCAGGTCAAGGAATTTTCTTTAGCTTTTGGAACCAATAATACGCTTCATGCACTCGAAAATGCTGCATATCTCGAATATCCTTGTCAAATTGGTACACGTATTTCCTTAACATCAGGGATTCGTATCTCTGAAATGATACAATTAGGCCCGTTTGTCCAATATTTTAAAAATAGTTTTGGAGAATTGGTCGATTCGCTCAGTTATCCTGCAAACAAAGATGTTAAGGTATATTGGATGCCCGAACCTCGTCTGATAGCGACTTATACAATCGATGATAATTCTTCTGTTAAAATGTCGGCGACATACAATGCACAGTATTTGCATCTTGTTCCAATTCTCTCAACTGCATTGCCAACTGATATGTGGCTACCCTCGATGAATGAGGTTAAACCACAAAAATCGCTTCAAATTTCGGGTGGATATTATCGAACAACACCAACAAGAAATTTTTCGATAGATGCTTATATAAAACGAATGTATGACGTTTCTGACGCTGCTGGTACAATGATTAACTTTTATAATTCGGGGAATATCGGAAATGTGGTTGTGCAAGGTGATGGATTGTCATTTGGATTAGAGCTGGGGTATGAAAAATTGGAAGGTCGTTTCACGTACGGATTATCATATACCTTGTCGCGTTCGTTACGTCGGTTCGACGCGTTTAATAATGGAGATATTTTCCCTG
>JACCEE010951231.1_pt1 | contig 12343 bp, 11 predicted proteins | sample 7449931 | NCBI WGS metagenome assembly JACCEE01 (sample SAMN15323457, study PRJNA562643) | freshwater metagenome | isolation source: river surface water | place: USA:Blue River Watershed | collected 2017-08-19 | reverse complement strand
CCAGCTCATAATTACGCGTCACTTCTTTGCTATTGCGGCCTGGCACGACCGGCGCTTCACCGTCGTTGGCTTTTTCCGGAATATTCGAATCCAGTGGCGGTTGATTCGATAACGCCCCGGGGATCCCCATCGCGCCGCCGCCAACACTGTTTTCTTCTGAAGTCATTTCACTGCGCACGGCAGGTAAATCTGGGTTGTAACGTTTCTGCGTCTGTTCAGTGGCGGTGAAATCCATTTGCAGATCGACCTGCGCCGTATAATTGTCCATGCCGAGCACAGGGATCAGGATGGAGTCAATTTTCTGACGATATTCATCTTCACGTTTTAGCTCAATTTCGTATTCCCGGCGTGAACGCGCGGATGCAGCATCCTGTGATCCACTGTTTAACAAGCGGCCATTTTGGTCTGTCACGGTAACTTTGGACGGCTCCAACCCCTGTACCGCCGAAGCGACCAGATCAACAATGGCGTCGACTTCGCTGTCCTTAATCGCCTTGCCACCTTTAGCGGTGATCATCACGGTGGCCGATGGTTGTTTTTCGACGCGGGCAAAAATATTTTCTTTTGGAATAGCCAATAACACCCGCGCACGGGCGATGCTCTGAAACTCTTCAATAGTGCGGGCCAGTTGCTGTTCACGGCTGTGTTTGAGCCGCTCCATTTCCAGACGTTGACTAACACCAAAACCACTGTCCTGCATCAGAATTTCGTCGCCGCTGTTGGCGTCTTTTTCCAGTCCGGCCCGGTTGAGTCCCAGTTTGACATCCTGGTATTTATCGCCGCGAACCAGAATGGTGTTGCCTTCCAGTTTGTATTCGATTTTTTGCGCATCAAGATGATCGAGGTGGGTGATGAGTTCGCTGGTTTCAAAAGTGCCCAGCGGACGCATATCCGGTTCGCGTGCCCACATAATGATCAGGATCGCAATCGCGATACAGATCGTTAATGCAATGATCAAGGCGATCTGCCGGACTATGTCCATACCGCCCATAGAACCAATAAAACCAGATTTCTGTTCGACAGGGGTGCCCGAGTCAACCGGCTGGTTAAAGTCACTACTGCTTAAGGTTAATTCTGTTGATTCAGCCATTTAGATTGCTCCCATCACACCGGCATCGCCATGACTTCTTTATAGGCTTCCACTAGTTTGTTGCGGACCTGTACCGTGGCTTCAAACGCAATGGAGGCTTTTTGTCCGGCAATCATCGCCTGAGCCAATGACACTTTTGGATCGCCCAGTTCAACAGCTGTCGCCAATTCACTGCTGTTCTTCTGCAGACCATTCACAGTGTTCAGAGCCTGTTTGAATAGCTGAGAGAAGTCACTCTGGCTGGTATTTTCAACCTGAGCCGGCCCAGTTTGCACGTCACCGGACAGACTGCGGGCCTGCCGGGCAAAAGCCTGCATTTCCTGGTAAAGCCCTGCGCCTTTAATATCCATGATGATCTCGCCTGTGAAGCTATTGATATAGGCTGATTAAGCACAAGTTGTGCCAAGATATTATTGTTTATATTCATTAACTTAGATGGGAATCGAAAGAGTCAAAAAAACGACACCGAATAAGATTTCGTAATATGCCGGCGCGATGGCAGGTCTGAGGGATGCTTGCGAAGCGGCTGTTCAGTTGGTGAAGCGGGTAAGCAACAGCCGGCCACAGCAGTGCTGTGACCGGCTGATTCATCAGCGATCCTGGTCAATAAAGCCCGTCAGAAAGGCAATGCAATACCTGACTCTCGCATCCTGGCCAGTTTGTAACGCAGGGTTCTGGCACTGATGCCCAGTTTTTCCGCCACTTCTTTGCGGCGATTGGCACAGGCCCGCATGGTTTCCAGAATGATCCGGTGCTCCTGCTCATAGACGCCGGATTTAAACACGCTGAGTTCAGGATCGATGCTGACTGCAACAGGCTCTGGCCGGCTCAGACTCAGCGGGCTGTTTTCCAGCATAATATCTTCGTCGCTGATCAGATTGTCGTTGTGCACAATCAACGCCCGTTGGATCACGTTATCCAATTCACGCACATTACCCGGCCATTCATGCGTTAACAACTTGCGTGTGGCACCAGCTGATAACTCTGGTGTCGCAATCCCCTGCTGTTGGCAATGCCGCTCCATCAGATGGGCTGTCAAAGGCAGAATATCTTCAGGACGCTCCCACAGGGCCGGCCAGGTCAGTGGAAACACATTGAGCCGGTAGAACAGGTCTTCGCGAAATTGGCCTTGTGCCACAGCCTGACGCAGGTCGCGGTTACTGGTTGCAATCACCCGAACATCAAGCTTAATAGTTTTACGGCTACCCAGCCTTTCAACTTCGCGCTCCTGCAGCACCCGCAATAATTTTGCTTGCAGGTTCAGGTCCATTTCGCTGATCTCATCAAGCAAAATGGTGCCCTGTTGTGCCTGTTCGAATTTACCGGGGCAAGCAGAAATGGCGCCGGTGAACGCGCCTTTTTCGTAACCAAACAACGTCGATTCCAGCATATTTTCTGGAATTGCCGCGCAGTTAATCGCCACAAATGGCCCGCCGTGACGCGCCGACTGCAGATGGATGTACCGTGCCAGCACTTCTTTGCCTGAACCACTGGGACCAAGCACCATCACATTGGCGTCGGCCCGGGCGACTTTTGCCGCCAGTTTGACCAGCTGCTGGCTGCAAGGTGCAGCAACAATCGGCTCAAACGGTAATACTTCTTCCGGACTGACATAGCGGCCAACCATATTGATCAGTACTTCCGGCGAAAAAGGCTTAGCCAGATAATCCACCGCGCCTAAGCGGATCGCGGTCACAGCGTCGTTCACTGTGGCGTAGGCTGTCATCATCAATACCGGCAGCTGTGGATAATTCAATTTTACCGATTTGAGCAATTCCAGACCGGAGATAGCCCCCATCTGTACATCACTGACAACCAGGCGGATTTTATGCTGTTTTAATTGCTGTAATGCCTGTTCGGCATTCGCTGCCAGTACTACGTCATATTGGGCCAGCGTTAGCGTATCGGCCAGAGCTTCCTGCAAACCGGCGTCATCTTCTACAACCAGAATTTTAGGCTTCTGCATTGCAAGGCTCCTCGATTGGTAACGCACTGCGAAACACAGTGCCTGGATCTGCCAGACAAACTGGCAGGGTCAATTCAAAACGGGCGCCACCGTTGCGACCGTTCAGACAACGGGCAATACCGTTGTGTGAATTCGCTACCGCCTGCACTACGGCAAGGCCAAGACCAGTGCCGTTGCTGCGGGTAGTAAAAAATGGTTCGAAAATTTGCTGCTGCAGGTGCTCTGGCACGCCAGGGCCTTCATCTTCAACGGCCAGCACCACTTTGCGCTGATCTTTGCTGGCAATGGCAGACAACTGAATGCGGGCTCCAGGTCCGGCATGTTCCAGCGCGTTATGCACCAGATTGCTGAGGGCGCCAGCCAATGCGCTATGGTTGCCAAGCACAGTGACATCTGGATCAGGTAATTCGACGACCACAGTCCCCTGCTGTTGCAGGACTAGCGGTTCAACGGCGGCAAAGACCTCGCTGAGCAGTTGCTGCATCGACAAAGGTACCGCCTGCTGTTCACGCCCAGCGCGGGCAAATAGCAGTAGATCATTCACCTGCTGTTCTAAATCGGTTAGCCTGTTCAGCAGTTTTTGCGTAAATTGCTCGCGCGCTGCCGGACTTAATTTTTGATTGGCCAGATTGCGGGCATACAACAAAGCACCGGACAGCGGCGTGCGGATCTGATGCGCCAATGACGCCATCATCTTACCGAGCGAAGACAGGCGCTGCAGATGTGATAACCGGCTTTGCAACTGACGGGTTTCGGTCAGGTCAGTCAACACGATGAGTTGACCAGTTAAAGGTTCCAACGGGCTAATCGCCAGCTGCACACGCCGGCCATCATGTAACGACACTTCGAGACCATCATCATTGCGTGGCCGGAAACTGCGGTTAATCACATCCAGCCAGCGCTGCCCATGCAATGGCTCGCCGAGCATAGCGACAGCAACCGGATTTGCCTGCATCACATAGCCGCGCTGATCTAACACGACAATGCCGTTTGGCAACACCTGCAGTAAATGCTGTAAGCGTTGTAACTCCAGGCGCTCCGGATCAGAAATCGCCACAGGGACTACAGTCGCTGTCACACCTTGCAATAAGGCCAGATGAGGTACCGCAGACGCTGATGCCGATAATGGCCCTTTTTTCAGCGCAGCGTGTGGGGACGTGAGCATAATTTCACCGTCAGGGTTTTGAACACAACCCTTTCCAAGCAGAAATCATGCCACTAAATTTTGTGTTGAAATTCAATATCTTAGATCATATTCGCCTGCCAATTTTTTGGCAGTCAGTCGTTTTGACCGTTGTCAGCTTCATCGCGCATCAGATTATACTTACGCATTTTTTCTACCAACGTAGTCCGGCGCAAGCATAAAATATCCGCAGCACGGGCAACAATAAAGTCGTGGCGTTCCAGTGCCTGATTGATCAGACTCACTTCCAGATCTGCCAAAAATTGTTTCAGGTCCATGCCATCATCCGGTAACAGATCGAGTTGCCCGGACGTCAGCGACGTGAAAGCAATCTCTTCATTACTCTCCTCGTCGTCACTGCCAAACTGAAACAGTTCATTGATTGCATCACGCTCCAGCAACGCTTCCGGATAATGCGGAATATAAGCTTCTACATCAATATGACGATATTTTTGCGGCAGATCGGCAACATCAACCACTTGGTTCGGGAACATAATCGTCAAGCGTTCGACCAAATTTCCCAATTCGCGGACATTGCCCGGCCAGGCATGTAATTTCAGACTTTCAATGGCCCGTTCAGTAAATTTAACGCCGGCTTGTCCTTGAGTTTCCAGTCTTTGCAATAGTTCCGTCACCAATAAAGGCAAATCGTCAGCACGTTCTTTTAATGCCGGCGTGTCAATTGGAAATACATTCAGCCGGTAATACAAATCTTCCCGGAACCGACCGTCTTCAATCATGCCTTCAAGCTGGCGGTGAGTTGCCGCGATAATACGCACATCCGCGCGGATCGGCTGACTGCCGCCGACACGTTCATAGGTACGCTCTTGTAACACCCGCAGCAGTTTGACCTGCATTGGCAACGGCATGTCACCAATTTCGTCGAGGAAAATAGTCCCGCCCTGCGCCAGTTCAAACCGGCCCTTGCGAGTAGAAATGGCGCCGGTAAAAGCACCTTTTTCATGACCAAACAACTCGCTTTCAAGCAGTTCTGCCGGAATAGCTCCGCAATTAATCGGTACAAATGGACCGTCACAGCGATGCGACAGTACATGAATGTTCCGCGCCACCACTTCTTTGCCGGTACCGGACTCGCCAAGGATCAGCACGTTAGCATCGGTCTTGGCCACTTGCTGGATCAGAAAACGCACTTGCTGCATCACCGGGCTGGTCCCCACCATCCCGACAAAACGGTGTTGCAAATCATGCTGACGCTGACCAGGCAACAGACGGTGATATTCCTGACAATCACGCAGTTGCTGAGTTAACGAGGCATAAGCAAATGGTTCAGTCAGCAAACCCACCGCATTGGCGTATTTCAACAGGGGTTTTAATGTCTCGCCGAGCAATAGAAACGCGCAGGCCGGATATTGCTGCAGGATGGGTTCGTGTTGTTGTGAGGTAAGTGCACCCAGCAATACCACGGCTTTTGGATCCGCGCCAAGTTCGGCATGGAGCTGCACTTCGCTCAGTACCGCGTGCGGCTCGTGAATGAAATTCAGGATCACGCTCAGGCGCTGCGCCCGGCTATCCTGTTGATCCAAAATAAATAAACGTGGGTTCATGAAGTCTGAGTGCCAGCTTTTTTTTTATTGTTGCAAAGGCTTGGCGCCCTTGCAAGCAACAAACGCTGGTTTTTTGACAGTGGCGTCAAAAAAACAGCGTTTTCGCATTAACTCAGCAGTTGCAACGCTTGTTCGGACTGGATCCGTCCTTGCGCCGCTACCGCGATACTAGCCTGCTCGCGGATTTGTCCCTGTACGCGCTCGGTGCTGGCTTTGGCATAATCTAACTCAGCAATGCGGCTGATGGCGGCTTGTTCATTAACATTCTGGTTGGCCAGATTGCGGGCCGATGCGGTCATTGCGTTAGCTGTAGCACCAATTTCTGTGCGTTGGTTGTCAATTTGCTGACTACTGGATTTCACTACATCCAAAGCGTTCGCCACACCATCTGCGCTTTGTAAATCGATGGCAAAAACCCCACCATCTTCCAGTTGTTTCGCCAGGTCGGTCGTTGGCAAACTGAACTGACTTTTTTCGCCACCAAGCGCAATACTGCCGTTGCTGGCAAATAATTTAGTACCGGCAAATTCAGTATTAGCTATTTGGTCTTTGATCCCGGCGCTGATGGCGTCGACCTGCTTTTGCAGTGCGGCTTTGTCGTCTGCCGACAGGATGCCGCTGCCGGCTTGCGTAGCCAGGCGGCCAATTTCATTCAGACCGTCAGTGACACCTTGCAGCGACTGATCAGCCAGATTGGCCATCGACAAGCCATCATACAGATTCTGTTCAGTCTGGCGGGTACCACTATTTTGCGCGCTGAGACGGTTGGCGATTTGCAAACCAGCGGCATCATCCGCTGCGGAGTTGATCCGCTTCGCGGATGCCAGCTGCTTCAGCTTGTCGTCATTGCTACGCTGCAAGCGGTCTGAGAGCAAATCAGTCACAGATGTCTGGCCATTGATATTCATAGAGTACCCCGCTCCGGTCGATGTATTTTGATTCTACGCCTTGTTGTTCCGAACAGGCAAAGTATGGCTGAGGTTATTTTTTGACGGGTGGCAGGTTCTGTGAACAAGCCACTGCTAACACCTTTAATCACAAGCATTTTTTAATACTGGAATAAATTATGCTATGGTTCTGTCTACTAGTGATGTAGCGTGATCCATCCGCTGCAAGGGGGACAATATGTTTAACGGCAAAAATATTTTCATTACCGGAGGCACTGGGTCCTTTGGTCATAAATACACTGAGACGCTGCTACAGCGTTACAAGCCGAATAAAATTATTATTTTCTCCCGCGACGAGCTAAAACAATACGAAATGCAGCAGCGTTTTAACGCGCCTTGTATGCGTTACATGATAGGTGACGTGCGCGATCAGGACCGACTGATCCGCGCTATGCGCGGGGTGGATTATGTGATCCATGCCGCTGCGTTAAAGCAGGTTCCCGCCGCAGAATACAATCCGATGGAATGCATCAAAACCAACATCAATGGCGCTGAACATGTGATCAATGCCGCTATTGAGAACAACGTTGAAAAAGTCATTGCCCTATCGACTGACAAAGCGGCCAATCCGGTCAACCTGTACGGCGCAACCAAACTGGCATCCGACAAACTATTTATCGCTGCAAACAACATTTCCGGCGGCAGCAAACCACGGTTTTCTGTTGTGCGATACGGCAATGTCGTTGGGTCACGGGGTTCTGTGGTGCCATTTTTTGAAAAATTACGCGATAGTGGTTCGGACCATATCCCAATCACGCACCCGGAAATGACACGATTCTGGATCAGCTTGCAGCAAGGTGTTGATTTTGTTTTGAAAAACTTTGAACGCATGCTTGGTGGTGAGATATTCGTGCCCAAAATTCCGTCGATTCGGGTGGTTGATTTGGCCAAAGCAATAGCACCGGATTTACCGTTTAAAGATGTCGGCATCCGCCCGGGTGAAAAACTGCATGAAATGATGTGTCCCGGTGATATGTCTTATAACACCTACGAATATGATGACCACTTTGTGATCGCACCGTCGATTCTGTTCTCCAACCGGAGTAACGATTTCACAATCAATGCGTTAAAAGAACGGGGTCGCAAAGTGGAACCGGGGACTGAGTATGTTTCTGATAAAAATCCCTGGTTTTTAACAGTGGACGAGATCCGCCAATTTAATCAGGATGCAATGGAATGATCCCTTATGGGCGTCAGCAAATTGACGCTGCCGATATTGCTGCAGTCATTGATACTCTGCAATCAGACTTTCTGACACAGGGACCTAAAGTTCCTGCTTTTGAGCAAGCAGTTGCCCGCCAGTGTCAGGCCCGCTTTGCGGTTGCAATGAATAGCGCAACCTCTGCGCTACATCTGGCATGTTTAGCATTACAAGTAGGCCCGGGCGACCGGGTTTGGACCAGCCCAATCAGCTTTGTAGCCTCAGCCAACTGCGCCTTGTACTGCGGTGCTGATGTTGATTTTGTTGACGTGGATGCCAGCACCGGCTTAATGGATCCTGCCCAACTCGCAATAAAGTTAGAGCAGGCCGCAACGACAAACACCTTACCTAAAGTGTTGATCCCGGTACATCTGGCTGGACACAGCTGTGATATGCAGCGAATTGCCGCGCTATGCCAGCCCTACAACATTCGCATCATTGAAGATGCTTCCCACGCCATTGGTGGTTACTACCAGCACCGCCCGGTTGGCTGCTGTCAGTACAGTGATATCACGGTCTTTAGCTTCCATCCGGTAAAAATCATCACCTCAGCCGAAGGTGGCATGGCGCTTTGCAATGATCCGGCACTGGATAACCAGTTGCGGCTACTCAGAAGTCACGGTATCACCCGCGACGCTGCAGACATGACCGAAGCATCACATGGCCCTTGGTATTATCAGCAAATTGGCCTTGGTTTTAATTATCGCATCACCGATTTACAAGCTGCGCTTGGGCTCAGTCAGCTCGACCGGCTTCAGCAATTTGTCCATCAGCGCATCAAAGCCACAGAGCTGTACCAGCAGCTGTTACAGGATCTGCCTGTCGATTTACCTGCTCCGGCTGTCGATGGTGTATCCGCCTGGCATCTGTATATAGTGCGCCTGCACCAGCCGGCAAAACGCTTACAGGTATTTGAATCACTACGTGCCGCCGGTATTGGCGTGAATGTGCATTACATTCCAATCCATACCCAGCCGTATTATCAAAAACTCGGTTTTAATTGGGGACAGTTTCCAGACGCCGAACAGTTTTATAGCCAGATCATTAGTTTACCGTTATTCGCAGGCATTACGCCTGCACAGCAACAACAAGTAGCCGACGCGCTGCGTCAGGCCTGCAGTGAGCTCTGAAAAATGAAAACCGCTATTATTCCTGCCCGTGGCGGTAGCAAACGGATCCCCCGGAAAAATATCCGCCTGTTTAACGGCAAGCCTATGTTAGCCTGGTCGGTTGAAGCCGCCTTGCAAAGCGGTGTATTTGACCGTGTCATAGTCTCCACCGACGATGCCGAAATAGCCGACGTGGCTCGTCAGGCCGGTGCCGAAGTACCGTTCCTACGCCCAAAGACCTTGGCTGATGATTTCACTGGCACAGGACCTGTGATCACCCATGCGATTCAATGGTTACGTGAACAACAACAGCCGCCGTCTCTGGTCGGTTGTATCTATGCCACAGCGCCCTTGTTGTTGCCATCTGACCTGCAACAAGCCGCTGCAGCACTTGTGGCAAATCCAGCACTGAAATTTGTGTTCTCCGGCTGCCGGTTTAGCTTCCCCATCCAGCGTGCTTTGTACCGCAATGCGCAGGGCCAGATTGAGCCAGTGCAACCAGAGTCGATCCCCAAACGTTCGCAGGATTTGCCGGAAACCTTTCACGATGCCGGCCAGTTTTATCTGGGGCAGGCCGACGACTGGTGTAACGGTTTAGCGATGTTCGCGCCGCACAGTTTTTTGCAGGAACTGCCGCAACACCGGGTGCAAGACATTGATACTGAAGCGGACTGGTTACGTGCCGAACTGCTGCAGACTCTTTTGACGCAGACACCGCGGAGCCGTTGATGCAGGTGCTGTTTCGCACAGACGCGTCTGTAGCCATTGGCTCAGGACATCTGATGCGATGTCTGACGCTGGCACGTGCGCTTAGGCAAGTCGGTCATCAGGTGTATTTTGCCTGTCGGCAACATCCGGGACATCTGCTGCCATTATTGGCTGAGCAAGGCTTTGCCACCTTTGTCTTACCGCTACTCACCAATCCACCACAGCATGGTTATCAGGCCTGGCTAGGTTGCACTGAAGCGGAAGATGCGTCAGCGCTCATTGCCAGTCTTGATTCAACACAGAATACCGGAATATTCGACTGGCTGATTGTCGACCACTATGGCCTTGGCGCCATGTTTTGTAAGGCGATGCGGCCAAGATGTCGTGCAGTACTGCAAATTGATGATCTGGCCAACCGGCAATATGACTGCGATGTGCTGCTTGACCAGAATTTAGTGCCTGACTTCACCAGCCGTTATCAGTCTTTGTTACCCGAACATTGCCAACCAGTGCTGGGGCCCCGCTTTGCTCTGCTCAGACCCGAATTTGCCGGCTTTGACCCGCTAAAACGACAATTCCATACAGCATTTAATTCCCATTCTCCTGCACGGTTGCTGGTGTTTTTTGGTGGTAGCGACGAGCAAAATTTTACTACTCTGGCAATTAATGCTTTGCAGCAACTTCAGGAATCGCATTGGCTGGCCGATATCGTGATCGGTCAGGCCAACCCGCACCGTCTGTTGTTGCAGCAACTTTGTGCACAGGACCGGCGTCTGACCCTGCTTGTACAGACGCCAGGGATGGCAGGGCTGATGGCAGCTGCGGATTTGATGATTGGCGCCGGCGGCGCGACACACTGGGAACGGGCTTGCCTGGGGCTACCCGCCATTGTCGTCGCGCTGGCGGACAATCAACAGGCAACCACTCATTATCTGGCAAGCCTTGGCGCTTGTATTGATTTGGGTCCTGCGGACCAGCTCAGCGCCGGACAACTGACGCTGGCCATAGCGACGTTGCTAAACGATGCGCCGCTGCGAGCGCGGATGTCGGCAGCAGCGCAGCAACTGGTGCCTGCAGGCGGTGGCGCGCCCCATCTGCTGCAGTTGTTGCAGCAATCAACAGCGACAAACACGACCTGAGTTTTCATCCAACTGGAGCAGCGTAAATGGCAGCAGTCCCCACCATTGAACTGGGTTCTTATCAAATAGGTGCTAATCATGCACCTTTTATCATTGCCGAATTGTCGGGTAACCATGGTCAGTCGCTGGATAAAGCACTGGCGATGGTTGATGCCGCCGCAGCCGCCGGCGCTCATGCGATCAAATTGCAAACTTACACTGCAGATACGATGACGCTCGATATCGACAGCGGTGATTTTTTTATTGATAACCCGGATAGCCTCTGGGTCGGCCAAAGTCTCTATAAACTTTATGAAATTGCGAACACACCGTGGGACTGGCATGCACCGATTTTTGCCCGGGCTAAAGCGTTGGGTATGGTGGCGTTCAGTACGCCATTTGACCTGACTGCCGTCGATTTCCTCGAAACCCTCGATGTGCCCTGCTACAAAATTGCTTCCTTTGAAAACACCGATCACGCACTGCTTGCCGCAGTCGCGCGCACCGGCAAGCCAGTAATTATGTCGACCGGCATGGCCAGTCAAAGTGAACTGGCCGAGGCGGTTGAGGTGCTCAAAGCGAACGGCTGTAAGGCGCTGATTCTGCTTAAATGCACCAGCAACTATCCGGCAGAACCGGTGGATGCCAACCTGCGCACTATCCCACATTTAGCGGAGCTGTTTCAGTGCCAGGCTGGATTATCAGACCACTGCACTGGCATTGGTGTAGCCGTCGCGGCCGTCGCCTTGGGGGCCACAGTGATTGAAAAACACTTTGTGTTAGACCGCAGCGAAGGCGGCGTGGATGCGGAATTCTCGCTGGAGCCGGCGGAATTGAAAATGCTGGTTGATGAAACTCGCCGCGCTCATCTTGCCCTCGGTGGCGTGCATTATGGCGTCACAGCTAAAGAAGTAGCTTCGCGCCGCCATCGCCGTTCTTTATATATCGCACAAGACCTCAAAGCCGGTGATGTGCTGAATGCAGAAAATGTCCGCGCTATCCGCCCTGGGCTTGGTCTCGCTCCCAAATACCTGCCACTGCTGCTTGGCAAAACCGTGAAGCAGGATGTAGCGCGTGGCACCGCGCTGAGTTGGGATTTATTGGCATGAATGCGGTATCGCCAGCAAATATCCGCGCTTATGGTGTTGATCTGACGCCCGTGCAGGCCACTGATTTACCACAATTGCGCACCTGGCGTAACAGCCCGGATATAGCCGCGCAAATGCTGGACCAACGCCAAATCAGCCCTGAGGCGCAACTGCAGTGGTTTAACCGCATCAGTGCCGATGTATCACAGCAACATTTTGTCATCCGCTATAAGGATCAACCGGTCGGCGCCTGTAATCTGAAACAACCAGAGGGTAAAGCTGTAACTGGCAGCACCGTATTGGAGAGTGGTTTTTATCTGGCCGATCCACGCTTTCGTGGTTCCATGCTGGCATTTTTCCCGCCACTT
>JACCEE011520950.1_pt1 | contig 12345 bp, 26 predicted proteins | sample 7449931 | NCBI WGS metagenome assembly JACCEE01 (sample SAMN15323457, study PRJNA562643) | freshwater metagenome | isolation source: river surface water | place: USA:Blue River Watershed | collected 2017-08-19 | reverse complement strand
CCATCGCCGTCCCGGCCGCACTTCGGAAGTGCGCCAAGTGATAGCTGACGAAGGAATGGCGGGTGACATCGTGGGACCAGGGCACGCCAGCGGCCTGCCTCACGCGGTAATACCTCCGCACGCGATTCAGGACCGGGAGGGAGCCTCCAAGCCCCAGCCACGCCTCCAACGCGGGCTGGACGACCACCAGGCGACGCTGGCGGGTCTTGCTGTTCACGCCTGACACCTTCACGAACCCGCCGGCGATGTCGGCATCGGAGATCCGGGCGGCCTCGGCGGGGCGGAGTCCGGCGAAGTACTGGACCGCCAGCAACCGGCAGACATCCAGATCCGTCCCCCGTGCGGACTCGAGAATTTTCCGGACCTGTGCCGGGGTGTGGATCCCTGGGGCAGAGTCCTCCCGTCGTGGGATCTCGACGGCGAGGGCGGGATTGGTCCTCACCAGATCCCGGCGGAGGGCGAAGGCGAACAGGGTGCGGGCATCTATCAGGTACGACCGCCGGGCGGCCGCTCCCCACTCTGGGCGCATGATCCATCGTTCGAGATCTGCCGGGCGAACGTCGGCAATGGGCCTGCCCTCGCCGAGGGTGCGGGCGAGATCCACGAGGGAGAGGCGGAGTTGGACCAGGTATCGGTGCCGGCATCCTTTCGAGGCCTTGGCCACGAGTAGCTCATTGACGACATCCACGACGCAGGCGCCGGCGGCCGGTGCCTGGTGGACGGTGCGGAGGACATCCAGGGTGCCCTGGAGGGCTGTGGAGAGAGAGAGGAGGGCGCGATACAGGGCGGCGAAATCTCCCCCCACGGGTGCGACGGCTGGCGCGGCCGCACTGGCGGGACCTTTCTGGGGGTCTGCCATGGGAGTGGGAGATGGTGCGCGATACAGGGTTCGAAGGGCGGGTGTGAGTGAGTGCAAAATGGGCCGAAAACGGCCCATTTTCGCTATAAACGGCGAGTGGATGGGACTACTGGAACTTCAGTTTCACCCACCACCGCCAACCGCAAAGGCAGGGTGATTCGGTATTGGCATTCCTTGAGGGCACGCAACCCACTCAAGACGACCAGAGAAACAATCTGAGCTTCCGAGACATCCACCGCGGATTCGGCGGCCGCCTTGAGCATGTCCTGGGCTTCTTGATTCAGATAAACCCGCGCAACCTTGGGCTTTAGAGCCATATGTGGGAATGTATGCGACTGAGTGCGAACATATGCATTGACATGAACGGGGAGGTTGTTCTTCATTTGGGAAGCACTGACAACAAGTGTACACAATCAACCCCCCGCTCCCGGCTCTGAGGATGGAAGCTGTGGCCGGCCTCGGATGAGGCCGGAAGGGACCGGGAGCGGGGGACCAATCCGAAAACACCATGATCGCACCCATCGAAGACGCTACGGCCGCCGGATCCGGCGAGACCGCACCCACGACAACAACGAACCTGGTTCTCCCCAATCTTGTGGGTACGTGGCCGGTGGAAACCCTGCCAGCCATCACCAGGGCGCCGGACGCTCCGGCCACCCCCACTCCCACGACGGCGCCGGAGGATCCCACGACCGCCCCCAGCAAGCCGCGATGGGCGCCGGCGATGACGGACAGTGGAACGGCATTTTCCCCGGCCAGGTACGCCCGTATCTACGGGGAATCCCCGGAAGGCTTGGTGCAATGGGCGGAGTTGAACCAAACGCACCTTGGCATCCCCGGCGAATACAACGCGGCCGTTCTCCTCCAGGCGGCCGGACGGCTGACGGAACTCACGATCGCCTTGGGCCTGATCAAAGCGGTACGGCCTGCCCTGCGTGCTGTGGCCAACGGCGAGAGCCTGGGCAACGAAGAAGTTCGGGCGGCCTTCCTCGCGGCTCTGGACGTGATCGACGACGAAACGGCCGAGGTGGACGAGGTTCAAGAGATCGCCACCAACGCCAAGAATGACGACGTGACGACCACGACGACGACCACGACGACGACCGAAACCACCAACGAAACCACCACAGCCTCGAACTGATGAAAACCTCCGAAATCGCGGCATACATCGCCCAGAAGAATCCCCGGCTTTGGATCGGGACAAGTCGGCCGATGATGCCCTTGGTCCCCCCGAACCAACGACGCGCTTTGGACGTGGGATGGGTCGCCTTCAACCTGATTGCCTGCTTGGAAGCGGAAAGAGTCCACGACCTGGTGAACGAACTGGACCCCGAAGACCAGATTCAACTCATGCACAACGCAGAGCTTGGCGCCTTCGGTTTCATGCGGCTCCGGGACTGCCCTGGTAAGGACTGGCAGCCGGTGGAGTGGGACGGCTTCGGAGGACTCGAAACGTGGAAGGCGGTGACGGGATGAAACCTGTGATGATTCGGTACGTGTTGGATGGCGAACTGGCCGAAAAAATGACGAACCTGTCCAGAAAGTCACACATCCCACCCGAACAGCTTACGGCGCTGGCTGTGTCGGTCTGCATCCCTGCCCTGGATGAACTTCTTCCATCTGTGCCTTCGTCGGAACTACGGGAGCGAGTTGAAACCATGATGAACAAGGCCCTTTTCCCAAATGAATCCTGACCCCATCACCATCGAAGACATCCAGCGGGCAACCCAGCTGGGCACGCGTGCCGTTCGCGCCTGGATCCGGAGGTTGACCATCGTTCCGGTGGGCGTCCGTGGCCGGGTTCACCTGTACCCGGCCCGCGTCGTGTCTGACATCCAAGCCGCGCAGATTCAGCAAAGCATGGCACGCCGGAAGGGTGGGAGCCTGACCGTTACCCTCGAAGCGGTCGCGGCCGCCACGGGGCACACCATCATCACCCTGGACGAAGCGAAGCGCCGCGCGAAAGGCGGCCGCCGATGAAGACCTTGGAACGCGCCGTGTGGGCGGACCTTCTCGAACGGGCCTCCGCTGCACGTGTACAGCGGGACCGATACGTCCGCGGCTCTGCCATGTGGCATGAGTTCGACGGGAAGGCGGCCGCCTTCGACGACCTTGCCCGAATCATCAAAGAGTGCGGATGGCTGCCTCTGGAAATGGCCTACTCATGAAGAAACCCCGACTCCTCACGCGGAAAGAGGCGGCCGCCCTTCTGGGGTGTTCGGTGAAGACAATGACCCGGATGGAACGGAAGTACTCCATCCCGGCCGTGACCTATACGGGCCTCGAACCCGTGTTCGAGGAGGCGGAGATCCGGAAAGCAGAGTTCCGCCGGATGGCGGACAAAAGGAAGACCTTGGCGAAACTCAGGACACGAAAAAAGTGAGCACTCGAAAACCCACCACCGCCCGGCGAGAGCGCCGGGCTTTTTCGTCCCCCGAACCGGCGGCCGAAACGCAACTTCCCCCCCACGATGTCGAAACGGAGCGCGCCCTTGTGGGGTGCATCTTCGCGGCCGGCACGGCGGGAAGTCAGGGCCAAGTTGACCAGATCATTGCCGCCATCCGGCCGGCCATGTTCTTCGACTTCCAGACCCGAAGTGCGTTCCTTGCGTGCCGGGATCTGAGGGCGGCCGGGCATGCCTTGGACGCAGTTACCTTTCTGGGATGGTGCAAGGACAAGGGCGACGCGATGGCACCAGCCAACGCCATCGAAGCCACGCAATGGCAAGACCTGGTACCGTCTTCCCTGAACTGGACGACCTACCGGGAACGGCTGGTGGATCTGTCCAGGCGTCGAAACATCCTCGCCCTTGCGGCGAAGTCGGCCGCCATGGCGAGGGACACCACGATTGACCCGGCCGCCATGCGTCGGGAGTTCGCGGAGATCCTCGACGACGTGGCGAGGGCAGATTCCTCCCAGCGGCCGCGGCTGGTGATCCGGAGTGCATCGGAGCGCCGGGATTACACGCCGCCCCCTGGGCTGGATCTGGTCGGTACGGCGGAGATCCGGAAGGGCCACGAAGGCGTGGCCATCATCGCCGGCCCCGGCGGCGCGGGTAAATCGCTGGTGGTGGGTTCCCTCGCGTTGGCCGGTTCAATCGGCCACGGGACGTGGATGGGCCGGAAGGTTCACCGCAAATTCAAGACGTTGATAATTCAAGGAGAGGTTGGACCCATGCGACTGCGGGACCAGATCCGGGAGTTTGCGCGCCTGCATCCGGATGCCGATATCGACGGCCACGTCTTTTACACGGACCCCCCTGAGGGTGGCTTTGCCATTTCGGATGCGGAGTTCTGGGCGGAGGTGCGCCGGAAGGTGGAGGAACTCAAACCTGACTTGGTGGTGATCGATCCCATTTCCCATCTGTCCGTCCAGGACGACCCCGCGGAGGTGATGAACGCCATCCGGATCATCCGGCAGGCCACGGGCATCGGCGAGAGCGCGCCGGGGATCCTTCTCGTGGCCCACACGCGAAAGCCCCGATCGGAAGAGAGCATGCGCGGCCGGAATCTGGCCAACGCGGTTTCCGGATCCGTCGCGTGGGTGAACACGTCCAGGTGTACCTACCTGTGCGTGCCGTTCACCGAGGATCTGGAGGACAAGCGGATCTACTGGTCCTGTCCCAAGATCAACGATGGGCCGAACTACGCGCCGACGGTCTGGAAACGGACCTTCGGGACGTTCTTCGAACACGACCCCAGCACCGACCCCACGACGTGGGGCCGCGAGAAGGACAAGGCGGAGAGTGCGGCCGAACGGCAGAAGTTGACCTTCGCCGACTTGAAAGGCGCATTCGGGACCCGGCCGGGGATGCGTCGCAACGAACTGGTGAAGGCATTGGTGGCGGCCGGCCACGATGAGGCGACGAGTTACCGGGCCACGGCCTCCGACGGCTACCTTCGGCGCTACCTGGTGGAGGCCGCCGGCGTCCTGGGCCTGCGGTCCCCGGAGGGCAAAGGCTGATCCTGTTTTTCCCCGTCGTCCTCGAAGCCCTCGGCGCCATCGCCGGGGGCTTTTCGTTTCTCCAGGGCATCCCGGACAAGGCGGGCGGGAATCGCCACCTCGACGGTCTGGGCGTCGTCGTCGATTGCGGCCGGGACATCCAACCGGATCTGGTGGACTTGACCCGGAGTCCAGGGAAGGCACCCCCGGCGGACGACCTCGGCAAACGCCATTCGAACCACGTCCTGGGCCGTGATGCCCATGGAGACGCAGATTTCATCCGTTTGGCGTAACAACTTCCGGTCGATTCTGGCGCGGAAAAGCGTGTGCATGCGTGCACGGCTGTAGCCCATGTGAGCACGTCTAAACAAGTCCCTTTTCCGTGGGGGTGTGGGCGCATGAGGGATTCCCACTCACTCAGTCAAATTTTGGGGTGTGCGTGGGGTGCGTGTATGAGAGAGGGAGTCTTAACCTCCCATTCCTACACACGGCCGGAGGGGGGTCTGGATTCTCAGTTTGGGATTCTCACTCACTCACACCCACCTTTACGCGCGCGTGCGTGAGTGCGCGCGCGCGAAAGGGGTGGGTGAGTGAGTGAGAGGGAATCCGCGTGGGGGTTGGGTGGGTGTGTCGGGTTCCCGGACAGCCTGAGTGAGTGCGAGGGTTTGCCCGTGCGTTTCTTCCGATTCCTCCTTTCAACGGACGCTGGCGAGGCCGGCGGTGGTGACACTCCAGGCAATCCCCCGGCGGCCGCGGTAGTGGCGGCCGGAAAACTCTCCGAAGCGGATGCGGCCGAACTCGTGAAACTCCGGCAGGAAAAGGAGGACCTCGGAAAGTTGGTGAAGGACCGGGAGACCAGGTTGGCAGAACTCGAAGACGAGAACCGCCGGCTCAAGTCCCCACCCACTCCGGCCGCGGTCCAGAAGAAGGGATTCCTGGATGGGCTCGCCGAGTATTTCCCCCGTTGAACGCTTCCGCGCATGGAAACGCCGCCGACACCTCCGCCGGGAGTTCCAGTCAGCTCTCCGCCAGCGTCGCCTTCTGGATCGGTTCCTGTGGGAGCCGCTCCAAAAAGCACCCCGGAGCAACGCGCCCGATGGAGGGACAAGAACCGACGGGCATACGCTCGCCGGATGGCCAAGGAGCGTGGGGAACCGGATCCGTTTCCTGATGCGTCGGTGGTGGCTGAGTCCGGGCCCGGTCCTGTGGCGCCGGCGCCTGGTGATCCGGTGCCTGTGCCTTGGGATGCCAGCATTTTGGAGCCTCTGTTTCGGGCCATCGTCCCCGAAGTCGAGAAGCTCGACATCGCGGCGTTGAAGGCGAAAGCCGCACCCCTGGGGGATGAGTTGGTGCGCATGGTGGAGAAGGAGGCCCGATGGAACCCCGTTGCCACGACGACCGTCACGACGACGGGGCCGGCGGTGGTGGCCCAAGTCCTCAACTCCGTCGGCATCTCCTCGGCGCATGCGCCTGCCCTCGCCCTCGTGGGCGCCATCGGCGCCATCCTGACCGGCCGTCAGATCCTCGCGGCAAAGCTCGACGAGTTGGCCAAGGCGCAACAACCCAAGCCGCCGGCGCCGTGATTGACTACGGGGCCACTCGCGCCGTGACCTTGGTCACCGGGGCCAGCGGGACGGGCAAAACGACGTTCTGCCTGCGGTACCTGGTGAACGACCGACGGCTGGCGTGGCGTGCTGTGTGGGATGCGGACGGACAGATTGCGCAGCGTCTTGGACTCGCGGCCGCCGGTACCGCCGAGGAACTGGGGGCATCGGTGGAGGATGGGTTTTCCCTCTTTGATCCAAACGTCCTTTTCCCTGGGCGTCACGCGGAGGGCTTCGCGTGGTTCTGCGGTTGGGTGTGGGCAACGGCCGCCACGATTCCCGGCCGCAAGGTCCTGCTCGTCGATGAGGTTTGGCGTTACTGCTCGAACGTGGCGATTCCCCAGACCCTCGCCGAGTGCATCCAGACCGGCCGCGTGAGGGGCCTGTCCTGCATGTTCGCGACGCAGAGGCCCAACCGGCTGAATGAGGCTATAACGAATGAGGTGACCGAATGCGTGGCTTTCCGACTCCAGGGAGACAATGCCCTGCGACGGGTGGAGGAACTTGGGTGCCCGGCCGCGGAGGTTGCGCGCCTGGTCCCCGGATCCTGGTTGGCTGTCTCGACGCAAACCGGGGCGCGCATGAGTGGGAGACTGTGGGGGAGTGTGTCCGGTTCCCGGACACGCTGAGTGACTGAGAAGGTGCGGCCGTCCTGATCGGAGGCCGCAAGCGTCGGGGGAGGATCCCCGGGGGCGGACGACGACCGGCGACACGCGGCCGAAAACCGCATGTTGAAATGCTCGCCAAACTGAAGCCCTTCATTGGTCCCGTCGTGGTCACCGTCATCGTGATGGTGCTGGTCAATCGAATCCCGTTTCTCCGCGGCCTGGTGTACGGCGCCGCCTGAACCTCCACCTCTTCCTTCCCCTTCCATGGCTGAATTCCATCTGCGTCGGCAGGTCCTCCAGAATCCCACTTCCGGCACGGTCGGGGCGGGCAACTCCAAGGTTGTTTACCGGATCCCACGGCAATCGAACCGGCGGCTCGAAAAGATCGAGCTACACGCCAACATCACGTTGGGCGCCGGTATGTCGGCCGGCACGGCCTCGAATCGCCTTGAGGGCTTCATTAGGGAAGTCCGGTTTAATGCCTCCGACATGGGGTCCAGCGGCCGCGACGTCTTCAAGGCGCCTTCGGCAACCCTTCTGGCGTGGCATTACAAGCACGCCCGCCAGTCGTGCCGGTATAACAACACGTCCTATAGGGCGGCCGCGGCCGGCACCTACGACATCATCGTCCCCCTTCACTTCTCCAACCCCGCGGCTCCTTCGCCGCAACGGCTGTTCACCTCGATGCCCATGTGGGCGAAGGATGCGACGGGCACGGGGCTTGGTGCCGATCCGGAGTTGGAGATTGATTTCTCCGCGCTCAACGACACGGAGCTTGGCCTAACGGGTGGCACCATCACGTACAACCGCTTTCGCGTGGTCCTCTATTTCCGCGACATCGGCCCGGGATCGATTCCCTACGTTCCCTTCGTCCTGGAAACTACCCAGTTCGAAACGGGGTCATCTGGCGGTTCCAACATCCGTTTCACGTACCCGAAAGACGGGTGGCTGTGCTCGACGATGCTGGAGAACTTCAGCACGCCGGCCACGGGTGTGCGAGGCTCCGTGCTGACGGCCGTCACGGATCGTTGGCTCTGGCGCTACAAGGGCACGGACTTCGACGAAACCTACCCGGAGTTGATGGTTCACGAGGACGACCTGGACACCATCCAGGGCACGACGGCCGCGGCGAACAACGTGCCGGAAACGATCTACACGCGGAATTTCTGGCACGACTCGCCCCACGCGGAGGCGCGCCGGTTGAACAACGTGCCGAACCTGTACGAGCAAAACGGAGGCGACCTCCTGACGCTCGAAGGGACCAGCGTTGGGGCCAATCGGCGCATTGTGGTCAGCAACTACAAGCTTCTGATCTCTGACCCCACCATCATGGCGGAGTAGTCAGACCCCCAACCTGAAAACCTATGTCTGCATGGGCTGACAAAATCTCGCGGGGCATCACCGATGCCGGAACCATCGCTAAATCCTTTACGGACGTCTTGACCCCTGAAACCAAGGACAAAGCGGAGTTGAAGGCGAAAGAGGCGTGGAATTGGCGACCAATCGCCATCGCCCTTGGCGGCGTGGTGGTGGTGGTGGTGATCCTGAAACTTGTGATGCGCCGATGACATGAACGAGAGCCACGAAGCGTTTGGAATCGTCAAGGCGTCGACGACCTCACCCGCTCGCGCCGAGTTGGTGGTGGACATCCCCGAGACCATGCGTTACCGGCGGATATTCGGGGCTCTCTTCTTTTTCGGCGGAGTCACGGGCGGCCGTGCCTCCGCGGAGATCGCACTGCAAAGCAGTTCCGCCCGGGGGGACTCGGGCGGTTTTGTGTGGGAATGGGGATTCCCTGGGACGTACCTGGAAGTTGGGAACACTCCCTTCCGACTCCCGGGGAAAGGGGGGAGGAACTGGTGGAACCTGCCCCCATTCAGCGTCCAGAAAATCCAGCCGGGAGAGGATACCCAATGGTTGCAAGCGGCACCCCTGGCGAAGGACTGCATGACCGCCGTCATTGGTGACTTGGATTTCCCCGCCTCCTTCAATGTCACGATGCATCCCATTCCCATCATCTCCTCCGCTTCTCGGATCCGCGGGGTAATCTCCGCGGAGTGGACCACGGACGGGGGCACGTTCCCCGATTGCGGTGCGTACCTGCTCTTAGGGTGCCGGTCCTCCATCATCCCCGTTTCCTGACCCATGGACCTGATCCTTTCAATCGATTGGTGGGAATACCTGGTTGTTTTGGTGTTCCTTGGTTCTCCGTTTTGTCTCGGGTTCCTCGACGCGTTCAAAAGCACGAGCCAGAACACTTCCAGCCAATCGATCCTGTACGAAAACGCCTTCAACACGTCCACGTCCGAAATCTCCAACCTCGACGGATCCACGCAGATCTCCCTTGGCGGTGAATCGTCGGGCGGAACTTCGGGCATCGTCGTCGTTGCTTTCGCGGCCGTGCTGATCCTGGGCGGCCTCTACCTTCTGACCCGCAAACGCTGACCTATGGGAATCCCCGGCGGAACCTCCGTTCAATCGTCAGAATCGACGGCTTTTGGTGACCAGAAGTCGGCCACGCGTGGCGAGGCCACGGCCACCTTCGGCTTGGTCAATGCCGTGTTCGGCCGCGGAAACGCGCTGAGTGCGTCGGCCTCCGCCGGCGGCAGTATCTCGCCGTGGGTGTGGGTTGCCCTCGCCGGGATCCTGGTGGGCGGTGCGGCCTTCGTCGTGTTGAAGAAAAAAGGATGACCATGGGCTTCGGGGATTGGGTTGCCTCTACCTTCTACGGTTCGGATGAACTCACGGCGGAATCCGCCGAACTCGACGCCCGTAGAAACGCGCTGAACCAACGATCTCGGGATCGGTACGGGGACGCGTGGTACCAGGACACGCTTCAGAACGACGAGCGCGGCCGCGTGGATGCCTCCTCCGACATTGGAAGCGAGTTTTCGGCCGCGGCCCTAAAGCGGAACCTTTCGGACTCGACGGCCGCGGCCTCGGGTTGGGCGCGTGCCCTGATCGATGCGCCCCTTTCGTTCCTCTTTGGATCCATTCCCCCGCTGGGGTGGCTGGTGATCGCCGGCGTTGTCTTCTGGTGGGTGGGGGGGCCTGCTTGGCTGCGCGGAATCCTGGGGAGGCGTGCGACATGAGCGCCGGCCGAATTGATGACCTTTGCAAGGCTGGGGGACCACGACCCTACGGGCCGAATTGGGTTTGGAATGGTTCCGGGTGGTCCTTCGTGCGCTGTGATCTGGTTTCCAATCCCGGATCCGGTTCCCCGGCCGTGAAGGTGCCGTATCAATCCGCGTTCTCGGGTGCCTTGGATGGTTCGGCGGACGTTGGCATCGTCGGAATTGAAGTCCCCCGGGCGACTCCGCCCAACGTGATCCCACCGGGTGGGAGCATCGGGGAACCTGTGGTAAATGCCGGCGAGGACGTGCCGTGCGCGTGCATGGCCAAGGGCGGGGCGCGCTCCATCTTCTGGCTGGTGGGTGTGGGGATGCTCTTATGGCTGATCTGAAACAATCCGGGGAAAGATGGGTGCGGGATGCGGACAATTCCCTTGTCCCCGCCGGGGCTGTGTACTCGCAGAGCTACGGGGCGCGCCTCTGGCGCCTGCCCACTCAGTTCCTCATGGACCGGCCGCCGGATTGGTTGCCCGGGGTGTTCCCCTTCATCGTCTGGGGTGCGCTCGCCCTGCTCGTTTCGCGTCTGGTGATCCGCGTTTTCAAACCGTGAACGTGACCAACAAAGTGGAGGCCGTGGGGGCCACGGCCGGGACTGTGACTTCGCTGGCGTCGTGCGTGGCGGATGCTAACGCGTGGCTCCAACTGGCCATCGGCGTGGCTACCCTCGCGTGGTGGGTGCGGCTGTGGATCAAGAACCCTCAACTCCCTCCTCCCAAGTGAAACCTCGAATGGCCCTCGCCCTGCTTTGTGCCTCCCTGGTGGGATGCACGACCATCGAAACTCCAGCCGGTGCGAAGTACCGGAATTTTGGTTTTGAGAAACGGTTTGCTTCCCTGACCTACCAGGGAACGAACGGAGTCCGGTTCGAGATCAAAGGCTACACCAGCGAAGCCAGCGCCATTGCCGGAGCCGTGGCGGAGGGCATCGCGAAGGGCGCCAAGCCTGGACCCTGAACGTATGCGCCGAGTCTTCCTCCCTGCCCTCCTGATCGCGGCCGGCCTCGCCGGTGTCGCGTGGTGGGTGCTGCGTCGCAAGACGACGGGCGAGAATCCCGCGGATGCCCTCGCCGGCGTGCAAAGGATCGGGGCGGAAATCACGCAGAACGTGACGCCCGAACTGGTGGCCAGTGTCCTCGACTACGCCACGGGGCAGGTGGACCGCTCCCGGTGCTGGCGCCTGGTGGGATCCAATCCCGGCGTACTCGAAACCCACGACCGCTACGAGAGAGCCGACTCTCCCGGAATCTGGACGTACATTCCCAAGGGCCAGCGGCCCGCAAACCTCTGCACTGACTACTGATCATGCCTGTCCTCTTTCCCACGTTTAACTTTCTGGCGGCCGAACTCGGAGACTCCATCGGCCGAACCCTCCAGAAAATCCTCACCACACTGCGAGAGGTGAAGGCGCCCGTTTCGGGCACGTCCCTCGCCTCGGCGGCACGGACTACCAGTACCGTTACGGCGGACATTGATACGACCGGTTACAAGGGCATAATCGCCTATCTTAACGTCACGGCGGTGCCCGGCGTGGGTGGTATCCGCATGAAACTGATCCTGAAGGACCCGGTATCGGGACAGATCAAGGGCCAGTTCCAAGGGACAACCAACATCACAACAACCGGGCTTCACACGATGGTTGTCTATCCTGGATGCGGTCAAACATCCGGGGCGACCTCCAGCGGCACCTCAAACGTCGTGCTGGGGATGCCCGTGGGAGAGTTGATCCAGATCCAGGTGGAACACACCACCGTTGATTCCTACACGTACAGCCTGGCAACCGAACTCCTCCCTTGAAGATTCTGGAAGCAATCATCGAAGACACGCAGGGAAACGTCATCGGAGCCCTGACCAACGAGGGCAGCGTGATGCTGCCCGATGGGCAAACGTTCCCCCGCTCGGAGTTGCTGGGCCGTGCTCGCCAGCTGGCGGCCGCGTTCGGCATCACGATCCCGGAGGCCGTGGAATCGAATTTGCCGACGGCGGATCCGGCCTGATCGCCCAGAACTCCGCCGCGGCCGAGGGCGTCACGACCTCCCGGTAATGCCGAAAGAGGATGGACTCCGAATGCCCGGCCTCCATCGCCGTCCCGGCCGCACTTCGGAAGTGCGCCAAGTGATAGCTGACGAAGGAATGGCGGGTGACATCGTGGGACCAGGGCACGCCAGCGGCCTGCCTCACGCGGTAATACCTCCGCACGCGATT
>JACCEE012784110.1_pt1 | contig 12349 bp, 12 predicted proteins | sample 7449931 | NCBI WGS metagenome assembly JACCEE01 (sample SAMN15323457, study PRJNA562643) | freshwater metagenome | isolation source: river surface water | place: USA:Blue River Watershed | collected 2017-08-19 | reverse complement strand
ATTTTATTAAAGTCATTTACGCCAATGTGTTGTCGCGCACTGGCGACAAAGCACCGAATGCCACCGAAATCGGTCATTGGAGTCAACAGTTGGAGAATAAAACAGAATCGCGTGGCTCTATCGTTACTGCCATCTTAGATACTGTGCATACCGAATACGCTAACGACCCGCAATGGGGCTGGGTTGCTAAATTGTTAGACAATAAAGTGGCAGTTGCCCATAAAGTGGCGGTGGAATGGGGATTGACTTATCCAACAGATGACCTGTCTATTACCCAAGGCATGAAAATTGCGGCGGCGGTGACTGAAACAGATACCACGGCGGCAATTCATTTAGTCGGGGTAAATTCGGTGTATGTATAAAATTTCTTGCACTAAAAACCGCCCTTTTGGAAACGGAAGGGCGGTTTTTTCTATGGGGTACACTTTTGCTTTTTACTTAACAAAAAATACACACAACATAGCCTGAAATACGGTATGGTTTTCCTTTAGTGCATCGTTGCCAATGAAGAAACACGCGGCGGCAATTGAATAAAGAAACCTTTTTCCTGCAAACTAGCACGCACTTTTTGCGTGTCTTCACTTGCCAGTTTGCGCTCAGGGGTTAAGTCCAATTCCATCACAAACTCCAATTTGCCGACCATGGACAACAAAGCTTCCGGCAAAATTGAAAAATCATTCTCATTCTTCAAATACAAATACAGCAAGTCTTTTTTTAGACTTTTATAGACAAAACAGCGCATCAAACACGTCTCGATTGAGTTTAAAGATGTCTATTTTAACCAATTTTAATTAAAATAGCGCAACTGATTTGCTTAAAACAAAACCAATATGTCCTCATCTAAACACACCGACCTTTTTTTTAAACGCGCTTGTTATTTTGAAGCTGGATTAATTGTCATTGCAGTGTTATTAGGCTGGGTTGCAAGCATTAATCCATTTAACGATTTATATTTTTCTGAAAACTCGGTACTCATCGGTTTAATCGGAACATTACCTTTATTTGTGTTCTATTTAGGTATCGACCTATTACCGATTTCTGGGTTAATTCAGATTAAAAAACTACTGTTTGAAACACTATGCGCTCCTTTATCGCAACGACATTGGGCAGACTGGCTCATTTTATCCGCGATTGCCGGGATTTCAGAAGAGGTTTTATTTCGGGGTGTATTGCAACCTTGGCTAGAAAACAGTTGGGGACTTAAAACCGGACTGATTACCAGCAGTTTATTATTCGGTTTAGTTCATGCGGTCACCCCGTTATATGCAATATTGGCAACTTTAATCGGCCTATATCTGGGGCTTTCTTTAGATTATGGCGGTCATAGAAATTTGTTAAATCCAATCATTATTCATGGATTTTATGATTTCTTAATTTTTGTCGTATTAATTAATCGTTATAAAAAATACTATTCTGCAACTCATTAAAAATGTCTAATTTATCAAAACTTTCTGATTTTAAACGAATTTGGACTGTGATTGGGTTATTTTCAATCCTTCAAATCAGTTATATTTTTGTATGTCATTTATTTGGCAATGAATTACGTCACCCGCTTGAATTAGAATCGCAAATTATCCTGCGTACCGTTTTTTACATCATCGCCATTATCATGTTTCCATTCACTCGATTAATGCGTTATATTTTAATTCGCTTAAATCAAACCATGCCTAGCGAAAAAAGTATTGCACAACGCTATTTTATAATTGTGATGATTTCACAAATTTTAATGGAAATGATTGGTTTATTCGGATTTATTCTCTTTATATTAGGCGATGGATTTAATACGCTGTATATTTTTAGCGGTTTGGCTTTTTTAGGCTTTTTTTTATATCGTCCAACACAAGAAGAATATCAGTTTTTGCACACCCAAAGCGCGTAAATAAAAATCAGGCTGTTGTTAAAATAATTCCTATAAGCTCTGCTATACTCTTTAGCATCACACTTTTTAATCAGCATGGATATTTATAATGAAACACAACACGCTGTTAGCCTTGTTTTTTACCGCCACACTCTTTGCTTTTTCCAGTGTTTTTGCCGCTGAAGAAGACTTACAAATAGGCACTTGCGTTGAAAAAAGTTACGGTGAAAAAATGGGCGACAAAGCTTTAAGCGGCTTTGTGAATATGAATACCGCAATTTTAGAAATGCCTAAAGCGACAATTAACACCGTAAACGACAGCAATATTGCCTTAGGGATGGTCGGTGGTGCAATTAAAGGTGCATTGCATACTGCCGGACGCTTTACCGCTGGGCTGGCAGATTTATTAACCTTTTGGCTGCCCACTGAACCGATTGCAGACCCTGCTTATGTTTGGGAAGATTTTGATGCCGATACAACATACGGCAAAGCTTTTCGTCTCCCGAAAAAAAATCCTAACTGTGTTGAGCCACAATAAACACAAAACTGTGTTTTATTCGCTAAATTCTTGGATTTTTCGAGTTAAGGTATTTCTGCCATAGCCTAATAAAATCGCCGCTTCTTGGCGTTTTCCGTTGGTATGTTCTAAAGCTTCGGTAATCAAAAGATGCTCAACGTGTCCAATAATCTGTTTGGCAATTTCTTTGTCGCCTGCTTTTAACTGCCGCGCAATTTGACTGCGCAGCAACATTTGCCAATCGGTTTTTTCACTGGACAGATGAGACTCATAGCGTTGTTGGAGCAATTCAGGCGGTAAATCATCCAAATAAATTTCACGCCCAGATGCCATCACGGTTAACCAACGGCAGGTATTTTCCAATTGCCGTACATTGCCTTGCCATGGAAGAGACATCAAAAAAGCCTCCGTTTCGGGGCGTAAATTTTTTATTTCAGTATTCAGCTCGGTGGCGGCTTGATTTAAAAAATAGCGCATTAACAAGCCTATATCTTGGCTACGCTCGCGTAAAGGTGGAATATGTATCCGAATCACATTTAAACGATGAAATAAATCTTCTCGAAATCGCCCTTCTTGCACCAATGCCTCTAAGTTTTGATGGGTTGCCGCAATAATTCGCACATCCACTTTCACCGAAGACATTGCTCCAACCGGATAATATTCACCATCGGCCAAGACACGCAACAAACGAGTTTGTAATTCAGCAGGCATATCGCCGATTTCATCCAAAAATAACGTCCCTTTATCCGCTTGCTCAAAGCGTCCGGCGCGACGTGCTTGCGCACCGGTAAACGCACCTTTTTCATGTCCAAATAATTCTGATTCCATTAAATCTTTGGGAATTGCCGCCATGTTCAGCGCGATAAACGCTTTTTGCGCACGCGGACTGTGGCGATGCAGGGCTTTAGCGACCAGTTCTTTACCCGTGCCTGACTCGCCGTTAATCAACACCGTAATATGAGAACGTGCTAAACGTCCAATCGCGCGAAAAACTTCCTGCATGGCAGGGGCAGCACCGATAATTTCTGGCGTTTGCTCGACCGATACATTATCCGTTCCCACTTTTGTTTTTTGTTGCCGACTGTGTAGACAAGCGCGTTGCACAATTTCAATGACTTCTTTAATATCAAATGGTTTTGGCAAATACTCAAACGCGCCACTGTGAAATGAAGACACCGCACTTTCCAAATCAGAATGCGCGGTCATCACAATAATCGGCAAATCAGGTTCAGTTTGATGGACTTTTTCCAATAATTCCAAACCATCCATTTCCGGCATCCGAATATCGGTCAACAGTGCATCCGGCACATCGGTTTTTAAAGCCTCCAGTAAATTTTTTGCCTCAGCAAAACAGCGACAATCAAAATCAGCTTTTTTTAAAGCTTTGTCCAATACCCAGCGAATCGACTTGTCATCATCAATAATCCAAACTTTATTTAAAGTCGTGTGCATGAGAATTCTCCAAAGGTAAATAAATCGAAAAAACCGTATTGCCTGCTTCACTGCAACATTCAATCAACCCATTGTGTTGATTGATTAATCCTTGTGCGATAGATAAACCCAAGCCCGTTCCTTCAGCGCGTCCTGTCACCATCGGATAAAAAATTTGTCCAATCATGTCATCTTTAATTCCGCAGCCATTATCTGTAATATCTATCCGAATTAATAATTTATAACGTTTACGCCCAATCGTCATTTGGCGGTGAATACGGGTTTTTAAAACCACTTTTCCGCTCTCTGCATCAATCGCCTGTACCGCATTACGCACAATATTCAATAAAGCTTGAATTAATTGATTGGCATCGGCAATTAAATCAGGAATGCTAGGGTCATAATCACATTCAATCACAATATGCCCGCTTGCCTCGGCAATCACTAATTGTCTTACACGCTCTAACACTTGGTGAATATTGACAATCGTTTTTTGCGGTAATTTATTCGGCCCTAACATTTTATCCATTAAATCTTTTAGGCGATCGGCTTCGGCAATAATAATTTGGGTATATTCTTTTAAATCTGTGTCGATTAACTCCAAATCCAGCAATTGTGCCGCACCCCGCAACCCACCTAATGGATTTTTAATCTCATGCGCCAATCCACGCACTAACATTCGGCTGATTTGGTGTTGTGCGGAAAGCTGCTCTTCTTTTGTTATCCACAAGTGTCGGTCAACTTGTTGTAATTCAAGTAATATTTCAGAATCCGTAAACTGTTCTAATAAAGGCGTAATACTGCAATTAACCGTCAGCGAATGATGCAAATGATCAAGAATTAATTCACGGTCAGTCAACGGTTTGCCATTTTCTAATGCTTGTTGCAAATGTTTAACTAAACAAGGAGCTGATTTAAAGAGGATACGCGCTTTGCGTCCGAGTAAATGTTTTTCACTGTCTGCCAACAAAACTTCACCTGCGGTATTGACGTAAATCAAAGTGAGTTGTCGGTCAAACAAAAAAATAGCGGTATTGAGCTGATCCAAAATTTGTTTGTGCATAGTCGCTAAAAAACAAGCTAAAAAGATAAATTCCGACAAGCAAGTTTTAGACCATCTTATAAAAATAAGGTTTTTTCTGTTTTTTCAAAGAATGTTTGAAGAGAAATCTCAAGAATAATTTTAGTTTTGCACCAAAATAGAACATTACTTCTGCTAAAGTAATCTGTTTAAAAATAAAACGCACCAAAGATGTGCATGACAGAATATTTTGGCAAAAAAAAAAGCTTAGATTAAAAATCTAAGCTTTTGAATTCATGGTGGGTCGTGCGCGATTCGAACGCGCGACCATCGCATTAAAAGTGCGGTGCTCTACCGACTGAGCTAACGACCCGTTAAGAAGATGCCATTATATCAACATTTTTATCTTATGCAAGATATTTTTCTAAAAACATCAGTATCAGGTTACTTTATTTTATTTAAAGAAAAATATCAATTTGATTTAATTGATTTTTTATCCCAAGCTGAATAAGGATTGTGACCCAATTGATTATTATAATAACGCAAATCGTGCGTAACCTCTGCTCCAAGCCACGCCGGTTTATCAAACGCCTCATCAATCTGAGATAATTCAATTTCTGCCACAATCAATCCGGCATTATCCCCCTTAAATTCATCAATTTCCCAAATATGCTGTGCTATCGGCACAAAATGGCGCACTTTTTCAATTAACGGTTTTTGACACAAAGACTCTAGCAAATACAGCGCGTCAGCAACCGGAATTTCATACTCGAATTCCTGTCGCTGCGTTCCCACCGTCGCACTTTTAATATTTAACCATGCTTTATTTGCCATCATCCGCACCCGAACCGAGCTTTGCGCATTGCTGGTTAAATAACCTTGCTTATATTCGGCTTGGTGAGACGCTAACTGTCGCCAATCCTCATTCAGCACTAAAAATTTATGTTCAATTTCAGTTGCCATCTTCAACCTTGGATTAAGTTCTTGAGCTAAATTTACCCGTTAATGTGTTCACTTTTACTATTTCACCCGTTTCAATGTATTCAGGCACTTGAATTTCAATCCCGGTGACCAGCATTGCGGTTTTTGTACGTCCGGTTGCAGTTGCTCCTTTAATGCTGGGTGCAGTTTCGGTAATCAACAAATTCACCGCAGCCGGCAGCTCAATCGCAATCAACGTTTCGTCAATTAACAATCCGACAATATTTTCCAGTCCTTCTGTCAAATAGCCAATCTGCTCTTCTAAATCATCCGCATCCAACATATATTGCGCATAATCTTCGGTATCCATGAAAACATATTGCGAGCCGTCAATATACGAAAACTGCAACCGAATCCGGCTGCAATCAATTTCTTTAAGCATATCATCGCTTTTAAACGATTCGTCTAATTTTTGCGCGGTTTTTAAATCATTGAAACGAATTTTATACAGTGTAGACGCTCCACGAGCCGACGGGCTTTTAGCCTCAATTTGTTTCACAATATAAGGTGTATCATTGATTTCAACAACCATCCCTTTTTTTAATTCACTGGCTTTAGGCATATTCAAGTATCGGATAAAAAATAAAAATCAATATTTTAGCAGTTTGTTAGATTAAACACCTAGCATTGCAAAAAATCTTCCCGCTACTGACAAAAAACGGCAATCGACTGACAAAAAACGTCACCTGCTTGACAAAAAATGTCAGTTTTTTAGGTATTATCTGAAAAATAAGCAGACTAAAGATGGCAACAAGTCAATCAAATAACCCACTGTACTTCCAATACAAGTTTTGGCATAAATAGTGCTTTATGTTAAATGTATTATTCATTTTCTAAATCCAATTTGGGGAACACATCATGAAAACAATAAACAAAAAACAACAAGGTTTTACCTTGATTGAGTTGATGATCGTTGTGGCGATTATCGGTATTTTGGCTTCTATCGCAATTCCTGCGTATCAAGATTACATTACCCGCACCAAAGCGACTAAAATTATGTCAACGATTGGCGCGTTAAAATTAGCTATCAATGAGTGTTTTAACGACAACTCAGTAAGCTCGGCAGCAGGCGCGGTCACTCCAGTGATTGATAACGGAACGGGTGCAGCGGGTGCAGCTAACTGTAATTCTTTTGCAGCAGGTGAATTAGCTAAATACGGCGTTTCTTCTGTGCCATTTGGAAAAGTCGCTCCAGCAGGGATTAGCCAAATTGCGGCAACTGGTGTAACAGCAGCGGCTGATGCAAACGCTGATTTTGACAAGATGTTTGTAGGTATCAACGGCTCGATTATTTTTGAAGGAAACTCAGGGATTGGGATGTGTCAATATTCTGTCACTCCTTCATTGGGCGCGGACAAAGTGATTAAATGGAACGTTTTTGCTAAAGCAGGTACTGGTGGCGCGTCCGCAGAAAAATGTACTAGCTATGTAAAAGGCGCGACTGTAGCAACCGCTTTCGCAGCAGCAGGTAGCTAATATTGTGTATTTCTAGTTTATGTTTTGATAGCTAGAAATAAAGAACCACCCTCTACAGAGGGTGGTTTTTTTATGCCTTCAGGAAAAGCAACTGTTGCAACTGCTCCAGTGCGAACACTAAACTTTTTTGCCGAATCTCAGCGCGTGTTCCCTGAAAATGCTGTGGATAACAGCACGCTGTTTGTCCCGTTTGCAACGCAATAAACACTATCCCCACCGGTTTTTCTACACTCCCCCCATCAGGTCCTGCAATTCCTGTAATCGACACCGCATAATCTGCGCCGCTTTTTTGTAATGCACCCGCGCTCATTTCCAAGGCTGTCTCCGCACTTACTGCACCAAATGTCTCCAAAGTGTGCGGATTAACGCCTAACATCTTGATTTTAGAAAGATTACTATAACACACAAAACCGCAATCAAACCATGCAGAACTGCCTGCCACTTCAGTCATCAGTTGGCACAAACCGCCGCCGGTACACGACTCCGCAATCGCCAGTTTGGCATTGTTGGCGCGTAAAAGCTGTCCAATTTCATTTGCCAATTGAATTAATTGCATCTGCATAGTGTTTCACTCCGTTTCTTTCGTTAAAATAAGCAGATGACAACACCTGCCTTTTCTTCACATACCCCGATGATGCAGCAATATTTGCGCATCAAAGCGGCACATCCTGACATCCTCGTATTTTATCGAATGGGGGATTTTTATGAATTATTTTTTGAGGATGCCAAAAAAGCCGCTCGCTTACTGGATATTACCTTAACCAGTCGCGGACAATCCGCCGGTACACCGATTCCAATGGCAGGCGTTCCCTATCACGCACTGGAAAATTACTTAGCCCGTTTATTGAAACAAGGCGAATCCGTTGCATTATGTGAACAAATCGGCGATCCCGCCACCAGCAAAGGACCGGTAGAACGTAAAGTGGTGCGTATCATCACGCCCGCCACCGTCACCGACGAAGCTTTATTAGAAGACCGCACCGACAATTTGCTAGTCAGTGTTTTTTTACGCAACCATGAATACGGCATTGCCAGCCTAGACATCAGCAGCGGACGTTTTTTAGTCCAGCAAGTGTTAAATGCAGACCAACTCGCTGACGAAATTGCACGTTTAAATCCTGTCGAATTATTAATCAGTGAAGATTGGTATCTGCCGGTCAGCTTGAAAGAACGCTCAGGCATCGTGCGCCGTCCACCTTGGCATTTTGAGCTGGAAACCGCCCGACAACGTTTAATTAAACAATTTGCAGTACAGGATTTACAAGGCTTTGGGTGTGAACAATTATTGGCAGCGATTTGTGCAGCGGGTTGTTTACTGCAATATTTGAAAGATACGCAACAAACCCGCCTGCCGCATTTACAAGGCATTACGGTTGAAAACAGTGCTGAAAGCATTATTTTAGATGCGGCAAGTCGGCGCAATTTAGAATTGGATTATCATCCCAGCGGTCAACTGGTTTATACCTTGTTTGGCGTATTGGATAAAACCATGACCGCAATGGGCAGTCGCTGTTTACGCCGTTGGCTTAATCGCCCGATTCGTAACCACGCACTGTTAAATAGTCGTTATCAAGCAGTGGAAAACTTATTGCAACACACTTTGTATCAAGCACTGCAAAATTTACTGCGGCAAACCGGCGATATTGAACGGATTAGTGCGCGGATTGCCATTAAAACTGCGCGTCCGCGTGATTTAATTACTTTACGTCAAACCTTAGCGATATTGCCTGAATTGCATGAAGTGCTTGCAAAAATAGAAAATCCACATTTGCAACAATTGGGATTTCAATTGACTGCGCAACCGCAATTATTCGATTTATTAGCGCGTGCAATTATCGAAAATCCCCCTGTTTTAATTCGAGATGGCGGCGTGATTGCACACGGGTATCATCCAGATTTAGATGAACTGCGTGGACTCAGCCAACATGCGGATCAATTTTTGCTTGAATTGGAAACCCAAGAACGCTTGGCAACTGGAATTAACACCTTAAAAGTGAATTACAATCGGATTCACGGTTTTTATATTGAAATTTCACATCTGCACCATGACAAAATTCCGCCACATTACACACGCAAGCAAACACTGAAAGGGGCGGAGCGTTATATCACCGCTGAGTTGAAAGCGTTTGAGGATAAAGTTCTCAGTGCGCGGGAAAAATCGTTAAGTTTTGAAAAAGTGAAGTATGAACAATTACTTGAATCCTTGGGTTTGTCATTGCAAACATTGCAACAGTGTGCAGCGGGATTAGCTGAATTGGATGTGTTGTGTTTATTTGCAGAGCGAGCGCAGAGCTTAAATTTATCCAAGCCGGTTTTACATCTCAAATCAGGGCTGACGATTGAAGGCGGACGGCATATTGTGGTCGAACAAACCTGTAAAACGCCGTTTGTGGCAAATGATGTGAATTTTTCGACACAGCGCAAAATGTTATTAATTACCGGCCCGAATATGGGCGGAAAAAGCACTTATATGCGGCAAACCGCATTAATTGTGTTGATGGCGCATATCGGCTGTTATGTTCCTGCTAAATCAATGAGTTGCGGCTCTATTGACCGAATTTTTACCCGTATCGGTGCGTCAGATGATTTGGCCAGTGGACGTTCTACGTTTATGGTCGAAATGTCTGAAACGGCAAATATTCTGCATAATGCAACTGCTAATAGTTTGATTTTAATGGATGAAATCGGGCGCGGAACAAGTACGTTTGATGGTTTATCGCTGGCGTGGGCGTGTGCCGAACAATTAGCCAAAATAACCAGAGCTTATACTTTATTTGCCACCCATTATTTTGAATTGACCCGCCTTGCTGAAGAACATAAAACCATTTGCAATCTGCATTTAGATGCCATTGAACACGGCGAAAAAATTATTTTCCTTCATGCCGTGAAAGAAGGCGCGGCAAATCAAAGTTATGGTCTGCAAGTTGCTGCGTTAGCAGGTGTGCCGCGTGCGGTGATTGAACGCGCTAAGGAAAAATTGCGCCAGTTGGAAAATCAAGCCTGTTTGGAGCATCAACAAGACACGGGTGATAAACAATTGGATATTTTTTTAGGCAAAGATGAGCATCCGCTGATGAAATTTTTGACTGAAGTTAATCCGGATGAATTAACCCCGAAACAAGCTTTGCAAGTGTTGTATCAGCTTAAAAATCTACTCTAAAACGTGCTTAAACTCTGTCAACATGCGAGATAGAGTTAAATTTAAACGCAAATTATCCATTATTGTTTATTGGCAGGCTTTTAGGCATAATGGAGTCGAGGTTTTTATTGAGGATAAACGTACTATGAACGAAATGATGTCAACTGGGATTGAATTAATGGTTATCGGGATGGGGATAGTTTTTTTATTTTTAGCCATGCTCGTGGTGGTTATTGATGGAATGTTCGCGCTGATAACGCGCTATTTACCGCAACCTACGCCCGAATTAGTTAAACAAACTTATCAAGACAATAACCCACAGCTTATCGCGGCAATCAGTTCAGCCGTGCATCACTACCGTGAGAAACATCGTAAGCTGTAAAATTTAACTAAACACTCTTTATATAACACATTACCCACAAGGTATAAAAAAATAGCATGACCCAAAAAGGTCACAGGAGAAATAGCAATGGTAAAGGCAAACAAACCGTTAGGTATTACTGAAGTCGTACTGCGTGATGCGCATCAATCTATTTTAGCAACGCGCTTGCGACTTGAAGACATGCTGCCAATTTGTGAAAAATTAGACAAGGTGGGCTATTGGTCTGTCGAATCATGGGGCGGAGCAACGTTTGATGCCTGCATTCGTTATTTAGGCGAAGATCCATGGGAAAGATTGCGTGCGTTGAAAAAAGCCATGCCTAACACGCCTCAACAAATGCTATTTCGTGGGCAAAATATTTTGGGCTATCGGCATTATGCAGACGATGTAGTGGATAAATTTGTTGAACGCTGTGCAATCAACGGCATTGATGTCTTTCGCATTTTTGATGCCATGAATGATATGCGCAATCTTGAACGGGCTATCAAAGCCGTTTTAAACACCGATGCACACGCGCAAGGCACGATTTCTTACACCACCAGCCCCGTGCATACAATTGATAAATGGGTGGAACAAGGGCGCAAACTTGAAGATATGGGAGCGCATTCGATTTGCATTAAAGATATGGCAGGTTTATTAACTCCTTATCAAGCCTTTGAATTGATTTTTGTTCTCAAACACGCGGTGAATATTCCCATACATTTACATTGTCACGCGACAACCGGTTTAAGTGTCGGCACGTTAATCAAGGCAATTGAAGCAGGGGTTGATAATGTGGATACCTCGATTTCTTCCATGAGCATGACGTATGGACACAGTCCCACCGAGTCGATTGTGGCAAGCCTTGTCGGACAAAAACAAGAAACCGGTTTAGATTTAGCCTTGTTGGAAGAGATTGCCGAATATTTTAGAGAAGTGCGCAAAAAATATGCACCGTTTGAAGGTAGTTTAAAAGGGGTTGATGGACGCATTTTGTTAGCGCAAGTGCCGGGGGGAATGTTGACAAATATGGAAAGTCAACTTAAAGAACAGGGCGCAGAGGATAAGTTTGCAGAAGTCTTAAAAGAAATTCCTAAAGTGCGTGAAGATTTGGGGTTTATTCCGCTGGTCACGCCAACTTCGCAAATTGTTGGCACGCAAGCCGTTTTAAACGTGTTAGCGAATGAACGTTATAAAACGATTACTAAAGAAACCGCCGCCGTTTTAAAAGGCGAATACGGTGCAACGCCTGCGCCGGTTAATGCCGAGTTGCAAGCGCGTGTGTTGGAAGGTGGACAACCGATTACTTGTCGCCCCGCTGATTTAATCGCACCTGAAATGGATAATTTGCTTGCCGAAGTCAACGAAAAAGCTCGGACTGAAAAAATCAGTTTAGGCAAATATCCTGAAGAAGATGCGTTAATTTATGGTTTATTTGCACAGGTGGGTTGGAAATTTTTATGCAATCGGGATAATCCTGCGGCATTTGAATCAGCCCCTTCAATGGATAAAGCAGCCGCGATAAAACCAACACTCACAAATGAAGCTGTTTCCGCTGAAAGAGT
>JACCEE012449564.1_pt1 | contig 12351 bp, 14 predicted proteins | sample 7449931 | NCBI WGS metagenome assembly JACCEE01 (sample SAMN15323457, study PRJNA562643) | freshwater metagenome | isolation source: river surface water | place: USA:Blue River Watershed | collected 2017-08-19 | reverse complement strand
GGCGCTCATCGTCGAAGGGGTTGTGGAGGCTGACCGCAAGGTGGGCGTTGCTCTTTTCCAAGAACTCGTCCATTCCTGGGATAATACCAATGGTCGAAACGGTGATACGCTTTGGACTCCAAGCGTAACCCCACTCGGCTGTTAGTATTTCGAGCGATGGCAGCACCGCGCTGAGGTTGTCCAGCGGTTCGCCCATGCCCATGTAAACCACGTTGCTTATGGTTTCGCGTTCGGGCAGGCTCTTTATTTGGTTAAGGATTTCGCCTGAAGTTAAGTGGCCTTGAAATCCCTGCTTGCCGGTCATGCAGAACAAACAACCCATTTTGCAACCGGCCTGCGACGAAACGCAAAGCGTTGCTCTATCCTTATCGGGGATGTAGGCGGCTTCAATAAATTTTCCACCAAGGGTAGGGAAGAGGTATTTCTTTGTGCCGTCCACTGAGGCTTGAACGTTGGAGTTGGAAATGAATCCCACTTGGTAGTTTTCGGCTAACTTCTCCCTGACTTTTAGCGAAAGGTTTGTCATCTCCTCAATCGAAGATACCTCCTTTGTGTAAAGCCAGTTTGTTATTTGCTTTGCTGTAAATTTGGGCAACTCCAGCGATATCACTATTGCTTCAATTTCGCTAAGCGTCTTTCCGTATAGCCACTCCTTCTGCACTACTTTCCCTTCCATCTAATTTTTACTTTTAATATGCCTTTTCTTGTGTTTGCAGAACCTAAAAGTATATCTCTGCAAGAATATTCTCGTAGGCTACTCCTTTTGCCAGCAATACCTCGCGCGTATCAACAACCATCTCGGGGTTGCCGCAAAGGTAATACTTTCTGTTGAGGGGAATACTCGTGTTTTTTTGAAGGTATTCCGTTACCCGGCCATGAAACATATCTTTATCTGCGTTGCCGGAGCAGCACTTTACGTAGTTCAAACCTAATAGTGATTCCATCTCTCCTCTGAAAAAGAAATTCTCTGAATACCTTACACCATGAATAAGCGTTTTGCCGGCAACCATTCCCGATCGAATCATTGAGAGATAGGGCGCAATTCCTGTTCCCGAGGCCACCCACACTGCCTGCTCCTCTTTGCAAACGAACTCGCCAAAAGGTTGGCTTATTAAAATAGCTTGACCCGGTTTGAGGTTAGCCAGCAGAGGCGTTAGTTCACCTTCAGCCTTTAAGTCGAACAGAAAGGAGAGGTGTTTGTCGTTTGTTCCGGAGGCAATTGAGTAGAGCCTCGGCGAAATGGTGTTGTTCGTAGTTAACTTTACAACCTGTCCCGGCACAAAATCGAACGGACGATTTACTGTCATCCAGTAGCTGTTAAGCCCAAGTTTTTCTACCGATACAACTTCCGTTGCAACGAATTGCTCTTGTTTTTTTAAGTTTTTCACTACGCTTTTTCGGCGATTAATTCATTTAACGACAGCGTTCTTTCGACACGAATACCCTTTGGTGTCTGGGTTAACGTGCAGCACTCGTTGTGGAAGTCGTGCTGAAAGAAGATCACGTAATTATTCTGCAACGCCTCTTTAAGTATAGCCTCCTTTTCTTGTATCGTTTTAAGTGTGTCGAGCTCGTAGCTCATATTCCAAATAAGCGGAGTGTGGGCGATACAGGGGAATAGGTCGGCAGCAAATGCAAGTTTTGTATCCTTGTAGCTCACCATTGGAATCATTTGACCACGGGTGTGACCATCAACGATTCGAACTTCAAGCCAAGGGAAAAGGTTGCCGCTGCCTTCAACCAGTTTCAACTTTCCGCTCTCCTTCATTGGAAGCAGATTCTCGGCCCGAAATGAATCTGCCTCTCTTATATTCGGGTTTATGGCCCAGTCCCATTGCGACTTGCTTACGTAGTAGGTGGCGTTGGGAAAAGTAAGCACCGGCTTGCCTTCGGCTGTAAGCTTTACCCCGCCACCGCAGTGGTCGAAATGCAGGTGGGTAAGCACCATGTCGGTTACCTCCTCGGGCTTAATGCCCAGCTTGGCAAGGCCCTCTTCCAGCCCATCACCTCCAAACATGTGGTGGTGATCGAGTATCTTTTTGTCCTGCTTCGATCCAAATCCATTATCGATAAGCACAACGCGCCCTTCGTGCTTAATTACCAGCGACCGTAACGCCCAAGGACATAGGTTGTCTTCATCGGCGGGGTAAACGCGCTGCCAAAGCACCTTCGGCACAACGCCAAACATTGAGCCTCCATCTATCTTGAAATTTGAAATATTCAGGGCAAAAAGTTCCATCGGTGTTGATTTTTTGTTTCAAACAAAGATATGGGTGATTTGTTAGATTTTTATTGTTGTAGGCTAAGTGGTGCATTTGTGAGCGCTCTTCGGATGTTAAAGTTTCTAAAAATTAGAGAGTCTTTGGCCAATAGCATTGCTCATGTTACCCATTTCTGTAAATTGCGGCATATTTGTTTGAAAAATACGGACCTAAAAAATAGACTAATGAAGTTAAAATTGATGATTAGCCTTGGGTTGCTAGTAGTTGCCAACGGCCTATATGCCCAATCGAAAGGTAGTTCTGCGCCTGCGGATAAAAAAGCTGTAACAAAAAAACAGGTCGCTGTAAAACCACAAGCTGCTACATTTACCTCTTTTGAAGATAGCGTAGCGTATGCATACGGAACAATGATTGGTGGCGATTTAAAATCTAAGGGTATTAACCTAAAGTTGGACATGGTGGCAAAGGGTATAAGCTCTGTTGAGGGTGCAACAGTGCTTATCGATGAGGCTAAAGCCAAGGATCTGTTGGGCCGCTACCAGAAGGTTATGATGGAAAAGATGCAGGCGGAGCAAGCGGTTGCAGGCGGAAAAAACCTTGAAGCTTCAAATAAATTTTTGGAAGAGAATAAGATGAGACCAAATGTTGTAACACTTCCTAGTGGGTTGCAATACGAGGTGGTAACCAGAGGCGACTCTGCAGGAGTTTCGCCAACCCTTAGCGATGAGGTTACTGTAAACTACGAGGGAAAAGTTATTAGCGGTAAGGTGTTCGACTCTTCGTATGAGCGTGGAGAGCCCATCTCTTTCGAGTTGGGTGGCGTAATTCCAGGATGGCAAGAAGGTCTTCAGCAGATGAAGCCGGGCGACACCTTTATACTATACATTCCTTCTAACCTTGGTTATGGCGAGCGAGGAGCCGGTGGATCTATTGGTCCAAACGAAGCCCTGATTTTTAAAGTGGAGCTTATCAGCGTGAAGAAAAAAGCACCTGAGGCTGAAGTAAAGTAATTGACCCCTTTTTCAACAATTAATATCGCGGTGCAGAAGCAATTCTGCACCTTTTTTGTTGAATGGGCGAAGTTGATAGTTTGTTAATTGTGTTGAAATTTCAACACGAAGACTTACATTTGGTCTGAAATTTATAGATATACCATGAGAGTTCATTTTATAGCAATAGGCGGCAGTGCCATGCATAATCTTGCTTTGGCCCTTCATTCAAAAGGGTTTGCCATATCTGGGTCCGACGACGAAATTTTTGAACCTTCAAAAACGCGGTTAGCCAACGTTGGTCTTCTTCCCGCTGCAATGGGTTGGTTTCCCGAGAAGCTTACTGCCGACATCGATGCCGTAATTCTGGGTATGCATGCCCGTAGCGATAATCCCGAACTTATTCGCGCAAAGGAGATGGGGTTGAAGATTTTCTCTTATCCCGAATACCTATACGAGCAGACTAAAGATAAGCGTAGAGCTGTAATTGGCGGCAGCCACGGTAAAACCACCATCACATCAATGGTAATGCATGTGATGAAGCACAGCCAACGGCCTTTCGACTATATGGTCGGTTCTCAAATCGAGGGTTTCGATACAATGGTGGGGCTGTCGCATAGCGCGCCTGTTGCGGTGTTTGAGGGCGATGAGTATCTTACCTCGCCAATTGATCTGCGCCCTAAATTTCATGTGTATAAAGCCAACATAGGTCTTATATCAGGAATAGCATGGGATCACGTAAATGTATTCCCAACTTTCGAGGGCTACGTAAATCAGTTTCGAATATTTGCCGAGGGAATTGAAAAGGGAGGTTGTCTAATTTACTGCGAAGCAGATAAAACCCTCAGTGATATGGTGGCTTCAGCAAATCTAAAGGTTGAGAGCATTGGCTACTCAGCGCATCCGCACACAAGGACTACCGAAGGGCTAATGCTTGAAACGGCATACGGTCATATTCCGGTTAGAGTTTTTGGCCTTCACAATATGCAGAATATTGCCGGTGCTAAGGAAGTTTGCCTGCGACTGGGTGTTAGCGAAATGGATTTTTATAGCGCCATTTCCACATTTGGAGGTGCTGCAAAGCGCCTTCAGCTGCTAGGTGAAACAAAAACCACCTCTTTCTATCTCGATTTTGCGCACTCCCCATCAAAGGTAAATGCAACGGTTGATGCGGTTCGCGAACAGTTTCCTGCACGACACTTCCTAGCCGTACTCGAACTGCATACTTTCTCAAGCCTCAATGGCGAGTTTCTGAATCAGTATAAGGATACGCTGAATGCTGCCGACAGGGCGATTGTCTTCTTCAACCCCGAAGCGGTTAAGCACAAGAAACTGCCAGAGTTGTCCGAGTCGCAAGTTTTTGAATCTTTTGGAAGGAAAGATCTTGAGGTATTTTCCGATCCAAGAAAGCTTGCTGATACTATCTTCGAACGAACAGAAAATAATAGTGTTGTTCTGCTAATGTCGTCCGGCGATTTTGGAGGAATTAATGCTCCGAACATGGTTAAGCACTGGCTTGGTGCGCACTTATAATATTTCTGTTATAAGTGCGTTTTAGATTAATGCGACCGTTTCAGTTTAAACAGTTTTTGTGCAAACACGGTTGTCTGGTCTAAACTGAGTTTCACTAATCAATATATTTGCTGTGAAAAAGAGTGTAGTAGTTTTGGTAATAACCTGTTTGGTGTTCTCCTTAAGTAATCTACAAGGACAAAACTATAATACAGGTGTTGGATTGCGGTTGGGCTCTCCATCCGGTTTCACCGTAAAGCATTTTATTGCCCCTAAGGCAGCAGTAGAGGGAATGCTCTCCTTTGGCTGGGGTGGACTTGGTGTTACGGGTCTCTATGAACTTCATAACGATGTTCTAGAAGTACCGGGTTTAACGTGGTACTATGGCGTTGGTGCCCATTTGGCAACCTCGACATCGCGCACGAACCCGTGGGGAAATAGGAGTGATAACGTTTACCTCGGTGCCGACGGTATTATAGGGATGGAGTACACTTTTAAGGAAGCTCCAATTACAATTGGGGTTGATGCGATGCCCCTTTTAAACTTAGTGGAGAGGCCTGCTGTATGGTTGCAAGGAGGGCTTTCGTTTCGATACAATTTTCGCTAAAAATGTTTCAAATAACCTCGTTTGAAAATCAGTGTTTTAAATATTTTGAGAAAAATATTTTAGAGATTTTTTTGAGGAAAATTTGGAGGGAATAAAATTTCAGCTACTTTTGCACCCGCAATAAAGTCCAACGGGGTTTTGCGAAAACAAAGAGATTGAAATTATGGTCCGTTCGTCTAACGGTTAGGACGCCAGGTTTTCATCCTGGTAATAGGGGTTCGATTCCCCTACGGACTACAAAAAACAACGAAATTAATAGCAATTATCATGGCAAACCATAAGTCTTCAGAAAAGAGAATCCGTCAGACAGAAGTTAAGCGTGTACACAACCGTTACTTTGCTAGAACTTGTCGTAATGCGGTTAAGTCTCTTCGGAACACTAGCGACAAGCCAACTGCCGAGCAGTTACTTCCAAAGGTTACCGCTATGCTTGACATGCTAGCTCAAAAGAACATCATTCACAACAATAAAGCAGCAAACCTTAAGAGCAGCCTTGCTCTTCACGTTAACAAGCTTTAATCTGAACTGAATATATATTTGAGCCCTTCCCTGCGGAGGGCTTTTTTGATAGCGATCAGTTTTTTGTGTGTTAAAAGAATAATGGTCCGTTCGTCTAACGGTTAGGACGCCAGGTTTTCATCCTGGTAATAGGGGTTCGATTCCCCTACGGACTACAGAAAGAAAATAAATTATCATGGCAAATCATAAGTCTTCAGAAAAGAGAATCCGTCAGACAGAGGTAAAGCGCGTTCATAATCGCTACTTTGCTCGAACCTGTCGTAATGCGGTTAAGTCTCTTCGGAATACTAGCGATAAGCCAACTGCCGAGCAGTTACTTCCAAAGGTTACTGCCATGCTTGATATGCTTGCACAAAAGAATATCATTCATAACAACAAAGCAGCAAACCTTAAGAGCAGCCTTGCTCTTCACGTTAACAAGCTCTAAGCTAGAATTGAATATATATGAGCCCTCCCTTGCGGAGGGCTTTTTTTTTGATTATTCCTCAGGTTTGTTGTAACTTGTCTCAAATCTGATGCAATGGAAAAGGTGGAGTATAAGCCCTTAACCATAAAAGAGTGGGCCGTGGAAGATCGTCCGCGTGAGAAACTCTTAGCCAAGGGCACTTCGGCTCTAAGTGATGCCGAACTTCTGGCAATTCTTATAGGCTCCGGAACAACCAAGGAGAGTGCTGTAGACCTTTCGAAGCGGCTTCTACAGGGAATCAACAACAACCTCGACGAGCTAGGCAAGCAAGACGTGAAAAACTTATGCCGATTTAAAGGTATTGGGCAGGCCAAAGCGCTTACCATCGTTGCCGCTCTGGAGTTGGGACGTCGGCGTAAGCTGAGCAATGCGCTGGAGCGTGCGGCCATTCGTGGCAGCAAGGATGTGTTTGACCTCTTTCATCCCATTGTGGCCGATATTCCACACGAAGAGTTTTGGGTGTTGCACCTGAATAGGGCCAACAAGGTTATAGGCCGCGAGCGAACCAGCATGGGAGGTGTTTCGGGAACCGTTGTTGATGTGAAGTTGATAATGAAAAGTGCCCTATCTAACTTATCATCATCAATTATTTTGTGCCACAACCACCCTTCTGGAAACGAAAAGCCGAGCGAAAACGATAAACAAATAACCGGTAAGGTAAAGGCCGCTTGTGAGTTGCTTGATGTTGCGCTACTCGATCATATTATTGTTGCGGGAAATTCTTACCTGAGTTTTGCTGATGAGGGCTTGATTTGATGTTTAATATTGTTTTCGTAAACACACTATTATTTGTAACTTGCGGCAAAATTTTAGCTAGCATACCATGGTGCGTATTCTTGGAGAGGGGAATTCTCTTTTAAACCAGTACATCTACGAGTTGCGTGAAAAAACGGTTCAACTCGATAGCATGCGTTTTCGTAGAAATCTTGAGCGTATTGCCGAGATTTTTGCATACGAAATTAGTAAGGAGTTAAAGTATAAACCCTGCTCGGTAGAAACTCCACTTGGAGTTGCCGAAATGAACCTCATGCAGCAGCAACCGGTTATTGCTTCGGTGCTTAGGGCTGGATTGCCCATGCATCAAGGGTTTTTGAACTATTTCGATAAGGCTGAGAATGCCTTTATTTCGGCCTACAGAAAGTATGGTCAGGATGGCGAGTTTAAGATTCAGTTCGAGCACCTATCTTGCCCATCTATTGCAGGCAAAACGTTAATACTTGCCGATCCAATGCTTGCAACAGGGGCATCTATGCTTCTTGCATATAAGGCGTTGGTTGATAAAGGTGTACCGACTCATACCCACATAGTATCGATTATTGCAAGTAAGGAGGGCGTTGAGTATGTTAAGCGGAACATTAATAGTCAGGCTTACACCCTTTGGTTGGGTGCCATTGACGATGAACTAACGACCAAGTCGTATATTGTTCCAGGCTTAGGTGATGCCGGTGATTTAGCTTACGGAAGTAAAATGTAGCGGAAGTTACTCTTTAAACTTTACTACAGTAGACATATCTGTGCAGCATTCTAGAAGTTCTAGGATGCTGCTTTTTTTTGTTGGGTGAATATACTCCGAACAAATTTCGGCCAAAGGCAGTAGCGTAAAGCGTCTCTCGTGCAACCGCGGGTGCGGAATTGTCAGCGTTGGCGTATCCATAACCTTGTTGCCGTAGAAAAGAATGTCGATATCGGCTGTTCGGGCGGCATAACCCGCTCCATGTCGGACACGACCAAGCAGCATCTCGATATGGTGAATTTGCTCTAACACTTCGAGTGGATCAAGCTTTGTTTTGCATACCACCACTTGGTTTAGAAATTTGCTGGGATGGTCGAATCCCCACGGTTCTGATTCGTAAAGTGCCGAAGATATTTCGAGTTGGCCAATGCTACCCTCAATCTCTTTTCTCATTTCTGCCAGCAGCTGACCCCTTTCTCCAAGATTGCCTCCTAGAAGCAAATATACTCTCTCCATTCTGTGGTTCTAAGGCGGCAAAGCTACCCAAACCATCGAAAAAATCAAAAGATTTTCAGCGTATCGTAAAATGTCTTAATTTTATTAGCAAATATTTTTGGCAAAGAATGTAACTTCTCTGCGAAGAGGCATACTAACTATTCATAGTTTTAATACTTAAACGGAGAGTTAAATCAACTAAAAACTAAACTATATTCTGATGAAAAGTTTCTTTAAAACGCTGCTGGCTTCAATTCTTGGAGTCATTATTGGTTCGTTTATTATGTTTTTTTTGATGCTAATGGTCGTTGGGGCTATTGTATCGTCTACAGGTGAGCAACCCTATGAAGTTAAGGCCGGATCGGTTTTGCATCTGAAGTTCGACAAAAGTATTGTTGATCGCGCTTCTAAAAACCCATTCGAAGGTTTTAGCCCATTTTCCATGAAGCCTGAAAAAAACATGGGCTTGAATGATATTTTGGCCAACATTAAAAAGGCTAAGGCGGACGAAAATATTAAGGGTATCTACCTTGATCTGGATATTATTCCTGCCGGATTTGCTACTGTTGAAGAGATTCGTAATGCTCTGATTGATTTCAAAACTTCAGGAAAGTTCATCGTTTCATACTCCGACGTGTATTCGCAAAAGGGTTACTACTTAGCGTCTGTTTCCGATAAGGTTTATTTAAATCCTGAAGGTGAGTTGGAGTTGCTTGGTCTTAGAAGTGAAGTGATGTTTTTCAAGGGTGCTTTAGATAAGCTTGGCATTGAACCGCAAATTCTTCGTCACGGTAAATTTAAGAGCGCTGTTGAGCCATTTATGCTCGATAAGATGAGCCCTGAAAACCGTGAGCAACAGCTTACCTACATGGGATCTATTTGGAATCAAGTAGCCAAAGGAATTGCTGCAGAGCGTAAGCTAACAGTTGATGCTATTAATGCAATGGCCAACAATTTGACTATTCGCAACGCTAAGTCAGCAGTAGAAAACGGGTTGGTTGATAGCCTTTTCTACAAAGACCAGCTGGTTAATCAACTCTGCAAGCTTTCGGGCGCTGCTAAGGAGGCCGATCTTAAGATGGTTTCATACAGCGATTACCTAAATAGTCCGGAGCCAAAGAGCGATAAAAAGTTTACCAAAGATAAGATTGCCGTTATTTACGCTTCGGGCGAAATTGGAATGGGCGATGGTAGCAACTCTTCTATTGGTTCCGACGGTCTTTCAAAATCTATTGCTGAAGCAAGAAAAGACTCTTCAGTAAAGGCAATTGTGTTGCGCGTGAACAGCCCCGGTGGAAGTGCTTTGGCTAGCGAAATTATTTGGCGCGAGCTAGTGCTTGCCCAAAAGGTTAAGCCGCTCGTTGTTTCTATGGGCGATGTTGCTGCTTCGGGTGGTTACTACATTAGCGCTCCTGCCGATGTGATTGTTGCCAGCCCTACAACTATTACCGGTAGTATTGGTGTGTTTGGATTGATGTTTAATGCCCAAAAGGCAATGAACGAGAAGCTCGGCGTTACGGTTGACGTTGCTAAAACTCACGCTCACTCCGACATGCTTACCGTATACCGCCCACTTAGCGCAGAGGAGCGTAACGTGCTTCAGAATGGCGTTGAGGATATTTACAAAACGTTTGTAAACAGAGTTTCTACCGGACGCAAATTGGCCGAGACTAAAGTTGACTCTATTGGCGGTGGCCGTGTTTGGAGTGGCGAAAATGCAATGGGAATTGGCCTAGTTGATAAGTTTGGTGGACTTTCGGAAGCAATTAAGATTGCCGCTGAAAGGGCAAAAATCGACAACTATCGCTTGCTTGAACTTCCTAAACAGAAGGAGGCTTTTGAAGCATTAATGGAAGATTTTGGTGGACAGGCCAAAATGTGGATTATGAAAGACGAGTTGGGCGATGCGTTTAAACATTACAACTACCTTAAGGGAATGCTTCAACAGGGTGGCGTAGTGGCTCGTATGCCTTACGATGTTGAGATTTACTAAACATCATTAGCTTAATTATAAAGAATCCGACCAGCAAATTGTTGGTCGGATTCTCTGTTTTTTTTCCTACCTTTACGGCTTGACTCTTTTTGAAAAAGATAATGCTGAATAGGTCGAATTTACTCATAAGGCTGTTGCTGTTGATTCCTACTGGAATCTACTGGAGCATTGTGTCGGTTCGAAATTGGCTTTACGCTCGCGGCATTTTCTCTTCTATAGAATTTGATCTACCTGTTATTTGCGTTGGAAATATTGCTGTAGGCGGAACAGGGAAAACTCCACATGTGGAGCATATCTTGAGAGTCTTAAATCGAGAGAAAATAAGCACTGCTGTAATTAGCCGTGGTTATAAACGCAAAACCAAAGGTTATCTTGCCGTTAAGCCGGAGCATACAGCTCTTGAGGTTGGCGACGAACCACGGCAAATTAGCCGAAAGTTTCCCGCTGTGCCATTTGTGGTTTGCGAAAATCGGGTTTTGGGTATTCAAACCCTACGTAACGAATTTTCTGAAACAAGGGCAGTGGTGATGGATGATGGCTTTCAGCATAGATCCGTGAAGCCGGGTTTTTCCATAGTTCTCACCGATTTTAACAATCCAATATACGAAGACTACCTTCTCCCTTTAGGAAATTTACGAGAGAGCCGAAGCCAGCTTAAGCGAGCGAATGTTGTAGTGGTAACTAAATGCCCACCAACGGTAAAACCTATCGATTTGCGAATTGCTTCGAAGCGGTTAGGACTGTATCCATACCAAAAACTTTATTTTACGACCTTTGAGTATGGTCATTTGCATTACGTTTGGGGTAATAATCGGGTAGATGCTAGCATTTCACCAGCGTCACCTGTAATGATCGTTGCTGGAATTGCCAAGCCCCAACCGTTTGTTCTGCATGTTAAGGGGATATTTATAAACCTTACAGAGAAACTTTTTTCAGATCATTACGTTTTTGAAGATTCAGATATTTCGGAGATGGTTGGTTTTCTTGAAACCCATTCCGATGCATATATAATTACTACTGAGAAGGATTCAATGCGGCTGGCATCAGTTGATATTCCGGAGCTGCTTCGGTCGCGTTTTATGTATATCCCTATCGAAGTTCGCTTTTTAAACTCAGGAGACAATCAATTCAATAAACAAATAGTTGAGTATGTTACAGCAAATAAAAGAAACGGCATCATTCATTAAAGGCCGTGTTACCATTGAGCCAGAAGTAGGCATCATTCTTGGCACCGGGTTGGGTGGATTGGTAAAGGATATTACCGAGCAACAGGTGTTGGAGTATAAGGATATACCAAACTTTCCGGTATCAACAGTAGAGGGCCATTCGGGTCGTTTAATCTTTGGTATGCTCGGTGGAAAGAAGGTTGTGGCTATGCAAGGCCGTTTCCACTTCTACGAAGGATACGATATGTCGCAAGTGACATTCCCTGTTCGCGTAATGAAGCTGTTGGGCATTCAAAGGCTCTTCGTAAGCAACGCCAGCGGCGGTATGAATCCCGATTTCGAAATTGGTGAATTGATGATTATCAACGATCATATCAACTTGCTTCCTAATGCACTTCTTGGCCCTAACATGGCTGAGTTTGGCCCTCGCTTCCCAGATATGAGCGTACCTTACGATAAGGATATGATTGCGCTTGCTAAGAAGGTTGGTGTAAAGTTAGGCTTCAAGCTATCTGAGGGTTGCTATGTAAGCACTACCGGTCCTACATTCGAAACACCAAAGGAGTATCAATACTTCCGCATTATTGGTGGCGATGCCGTTGGTATGTCTACAACCCCTGAGGTAATCGTTGCCCGCCACATGGGTATTCCTGTATTTGCAATGTCTATCATTACCGACCTGGGTGTTCCGGGTAAGATTGTAGAGGTTTCGCACGAGGAGGTTCAAAAAGTTGGAGCCGCTTCCGAAAAGAAGATGACCGCTATAATGCAAGAGATGCTCAGAAACTTATAAAACGAAAGGCTGCCGATGGCAGCCTTTTTTGTTTTTATCTGATTACAACCTTCCCCCAACCACCACCACCTTCTTCTCCTTGCGGGTTTCACCCTTGAGATGAAACATCTAAGTTCTAGGTGAGTTTCTGTTCACT
>JACCEE011627390.1_pt1 | contig 12351 bp, 3 predicted proteins | sample 7449931 | NCBI WGS metagenome assembly JACCEE01 (sample SAMN15323457, study PRJNA562643) | freshwater metagenome | isolation source: river surface water | place: USA:Blue River Watershed | collected 2017-08-19 | reverse complement strand
GCCCTTGCCAACCTCGCCACTGCCAACCTCGCCACTGCCAACCTCGCCACTGCCAACCTCGTGACTGCCAACCTCGCCCTTGCCAACCTCGCCACTGCCAACATCGCCACTATCAGAATCCGGCATACTTTCTAAAAATTTACTTGCTTCTTTCGCAGCAACTTTAAATACATCATCATCATCAACTTCTTCCACAATAGTTTCAGGTATTTCTTTGACGGGTGACTTAGGCGCTTCTTTGATATTGCTTTCTGGTTTTTCTATACTTTTGGCAGCATTTAGTGCTTCGATTTCACTACGTATCTCATCTATTTTGACTTTTGCGTCATTCTTCTTATTTATTGTGTAATCGAATTCAACGACCCCTTTTTCTTCTCGCGCGGATGTTGTGAATAGCTTAATCGCTTTGTTTGGGTCTTTGGTAATAACTCCGGCAACACCATCTTTATACAATAACCCTAATTCATATGACGCATCTTTGTGACCTCGAACCGCAGCTCGTTCATAATATTTTACAGCTTGCTTTAAATTTTGGGACTGTCCTAATGATCCGTCTTTAAATACATCAGCAAGCAGATATTCTGCTGGAGTAAAATAATCATTCGCCGAAGTTTGAACCATATCCATGGCATCTTTATTTGATAAGGTGTTTTCATCGATATCGCCCGCAATTCGTAATTTTACCAATAAAACCTTTGCGAATGGGTTCGTTTTTGCGGCTTTTTTGAGTAGTAATATATCTGTTTTATTTTTATCTGGTGCTCCTCCAATATAGATCCGTCTTCTTCCACCTTCCAAATAAATGCTTTTACCACCTTCTTCACCACCTTCTTCGTCGGCTTCTGCTTTATCTTCATCTTTGAGTGCGTCCAAAATGATATTTTTGATATCATCGGTAATATCTTGACGTATTTTAATCAAAACAATAATAGTAAGCGAATATTCACTACCTTTTGTATAGGCGGTCATAATCTTTCTTACGCTGTCTTCTTGCTTCTTAGTATCCGGACTGGGAGTAGAACGTGAAGCTTTCAAAAATTCACAATAACCCATAACCGCATCATAATCAGGATCACCCCTATAAGGTGTCGTCAATCTTAGCGCTTCATCGATATTCGCTTGCGGCGGAGACGTATCTGGATCATAAGGCTTAACAACTACACTCAATAACGACATAGCTTTGTAGATTGGAGACGTAGCCAACAACTTATTTTTAAGTCCAGTCAGTTGAATTGATGTTTCTACACCGATTGATTTTAGTAAATTTTTTGTTATCGCAGATAGTTCGTTTGTTTGTTCTTGTATCAATCCACGCACATTATTACATTTTTGCGGGTCAGGTTTTATCAACCGAGTAAGGTTGTCCATTATTTTAGACCCGATCGCATGATCATCCCGAACCGAAGGTTGAACATCGCCGATACTGAATGACGGATTTTGAAACCGAGAATCATTCGATGAATCTTTACCCGGTTCGATCATTTGGGGCGAAGGTTGTGACGCAATCAACAAAACACATAAGCTTCCCTGTCCAGCTGGTAATTTATTGCTATTAAATGCGGGTTCATCTACTACTTCAATATTGAATACATCTCTCGCAGTGATAGTTTTATCAATTATAAGATTGAGGCGCGGTTGAGGCGTTCCACTAACAGAAACATCTTCATTCCATCGTTGATTAAGTAGTTTAAAACCACTTTTGGTAACAATTTCCGCATTATCTAAACGAAGAAACACCCATTTTGATATCCCCGATAAACTACCGATTCTCATATCTGGCGAATACCAAAGAACGCGTGGTTTGGCAAACAACATATGAACAACCTGAACCGTGTTATGTTCTAGTAATTCAATCATCGCTTTTTTTATTTTTTTATTATTATCCGCTACAACAGTTAGATTGGTTCCATTTGAGTCATCTGCTAATCCGAGTGTTTTATTCAAACTATTTTTCATATTGGTTGTAACATAGTTTATCCTTTTCGCGATGGAATTTGAGCTCGATGATGATAATCGAAGAGCCCACGCATCATGATATTTTTTGCCATCTATTAGACCGGCTAATTTAGGATCTGTTGATGTTTTTGAATAATAATATTCAGAACGATCGGGTATAATTCGCTCCACCGGAATACCGATTTGTTTTGAAATCAAATCAAACATGTGAGTTAATTTGCTTTCTTTCAATCTGATTTCTTGTCGTAATGCGAATAATTCACCGTTCTTATCATCGATCTTATCGAAAAGCGCCTTGTTTTTATTTAATTCAGAAACAACATTATTTGTTACGTAATACAAAACATAAAAAAGTAGATCTATACCGAATTGTAAATCAATCGTATTTTTGTCACGAATATCGTTGTATGAACCTAATACTGTTCTAAAATACATATTTTTGTTCATGAAATCAATCAGATAATGATCTCCGACGACATTTTCATAAATACGAATAAGGCGGGCAACATGTTTTTCTTCATTTTCAACCATATTCACATATTTTTCGGCACGTTGTAAATTTCCACTTCGCGCGTCATCACGATGTGATATTCGAATAGTATCTTTCGCATCGTTGTATTTATCATAATCGAACTTTAGATTTAATTCGTCATCACTAGGTATGTTTGCTTTATCATTTACTTCATTCGGTAGTTGTTTATCATAACTAGACTCAAATGGATTCGGTGCGCTTTTTCTATCCGACATTAACCAATAGACATACTGTATGAGTTTGTATGTTTTATAATACTCACGATAACTGAGTCGGTCATTTTTCGCAATACTTGAATGAAAAACATCTTTTAATTGCGACGGAAACCTACGATTCAGTTCATTTATTTGTTGTGTAAATATTTGAAATAGATCGATTAATTTTAAGTATGGAACTGTTGTTATGTCATCACCAAAGCTATCTAGAATATTTTTGATTTCGCTATATAGTTTGAAAAGGTCGTTCTTTATATTCTGGTCAAATTTATATTTATAGCCTAGTTCATTTTGTCTGCTCTGTGTAAAGTTGAGCGTATCAGACATATGTTTTGTTATATCTTTGAATATTACATCAAAAAAGGTAATATAATGAACCAATATCGGTCGTATAACATTTTTTAGGATATTGCGACCATAACTTTTATATCGTTCGTTGATACCTTTAATATTATTTTTATGATCACCCGAATGCTTCTTTTGAATATCTTCTATTAATTTCATAAGACCTTTACCGGTTGAATAATCGAACACGTCATCAAATACAATTTTTAAAGCAACCACTTCATTTTTTGGCAATTTTTGATTTTCAACGAAAAATCGGGTTGCGTTTTGGTAAAATCGCCAGTCCATATATTTATTATGCCAGTTATCGATTTTAATTTGGATACGTTGCGCTGTCTTTTCGTCGAGGTCAAATACATTTTTCATAGGTGCTCCACCGGTCATTCCTGTAATTCCTGTCATGGTTGAACCCACCCCAGTCGCTGTCGTGAGCTTTCCCGGAAGTGTATGCTTGTAAAAAAGACTATTGTTATTATTGCCATATGCGTTAATTACTAAGGCCATGAGCTCTTGCGTTTCGGGGTCGTTACGCCGCGCCATCTCTCGGAAATATTCGTTTATTTCTTGGAAATTGATTTTGTAGCCGGTGGGAATAAATATCGCGAGAGGACTTAAATTCATGGAACCGGCGCGATGATACACCATTTGTTCATATAATGGCACCGTTGATTTGGGAAATTCTCCATCAACACGCGTTAATTTCAGAGTGTCTTTCGTTCGGTTGCCGGTGCCGGTGCCTTGTTCATTCACCGATATTTCTCTCAAAGGGTTGCGATTACTGATCTGTTCGACAAAATGATCGATTCCTGAGTCGATACCTGAGATCATGTTTGTTAATGTGATATACGGAGGCGGCACTTCAACGATTGCCGGTTTTTTAGAGGATGGAGTTTTTGATGGAAAAATGCCGCCTTCGTCTTCGCTACTATCATAGCCGCCTTCGTCTTCGCTACCATCATAGCCGCCTTCGTCTTCGCTACCATCATCATCATCGCCTTCAATTTCGCTCACTTTGCTGAAAACAGATACATCGTCATCCTCCGTTACAACACTTTCACCATCTATTATTTTCCGTTCCTCCGCATGAAACGCCTCTTTAAATTTATCGTATGTATTACAATCAGGAATCGGAAAAATAACCTTTTCAAATAAATCTTTGTATTTGATCGGATTTTCAGTTTCTCCACCAGGAATAACTGTATGAAGAGCTTGGCAAAATAATCGCGCAACATGTTCAGTATATCCAGAGACAGGTCTATCCTTATTCTTCGGCGCAAAAGCTCCGCACCCCCATGCCCCCAAAACTAGGACATCGCACTTTTGGTCAATCGCAGCGACATACGCCATATTTTGAATCATGCGAATCATAGACTTGTTGAATTCGGTATTTGTAGCGTAACTTGAAGAATTTTCGTAATTTCTCCAATCATAAGCTGCCGCAGTAATGACGTGGCCTTGAAATGGTGGGCGAGGTGCTTCCCACTGGGTTTTTCTCGTGGTAGAGTTGGCATAGTACTTCCTTCCAGTATTAGCATCAGTTTGCTCAGTCCAAGGCGCCGGAAGCCCAAACGTAAATTCATCAGTTGTATCAAATTCTAATGCGTTTTTATCGGTTGTGTAGAAGAATCTTGTATTCCATTTATCTTCGCCCCATTCGTTTTGATATATATGCCGCGGTGTAGGTTTATCATTTGACACGCGGTCAATACCATTAATAGATGCCAACGTTAGATATAATAAAGGCGACATCATACAAAGAGTTTCTTCTTGAACCCACGAACCATACATTACTCCGCCGCCTACGTATGTCGGATTCGCAAAATTCAAAACACTTGTTCTTACGCTCTCCCTCCCTTGAATGAATAACGCATGCCCTGATGTCATTTGTAGAAAATCAACTATTCCATTTTTTTTATTTGGCGTGAATGGTAATTTGTCTGTTACGTTGTGAATTGTTTGATACGTTTTTAGTTCGTTAGTAAGTTGGTTCTGCGCTATTTCATCCGTAATTATCGTATCTTTACTACTTTTCAAACTTTCAATCCTTCTTTGATATAAATTATTTAATTTATTTCTGAATAAATACCTCCGAAACTCTTTGTAACCACACCAAGCCTTATCATGTTGATTACCTTTAATAGATGGTCTCACATCCTCATCATATGTGATCAATTTGAAGAGAATACTGTGAGGAACTGGAATATACTGAACGAGATTTTGAATGTGTTTAATATGGGCGTCTTGTTCATTAAATGGAATACAATTTGATGCGTCCTTATTTGTGTTATTACAATTCGGGTCAAATATACGTTTATTGAATTCTTCTTTGGCAACTATCCTTTTTAAATAATCACGTAATTGATTTATTTGTGGCTGGATAGCCGATGATGAAACGGTGGAATTATTCTGTATCCGTATTTTACCATTGTTCGGGTCATATGGCGGGGTGGGTGTTCTAACCACAGAAGGATCAAAATTGGTAAAAACAGCAGTTGTTAGGTTATGTTGGCCTCTTCCGACTATAATTGAATTGCCGTCAATCCCATGTAAAAAATAATATTTTTCTCCGGGGTTTATTTCTTGTCTTTCGTCAGGAATTACTTTATCTGAACCAGCTAGTCCAAAGAATGTAACATTAAAGCCATTCAGACCATCAATTTTATTAATTTCGCTTTTAATACCATACGCGTTACCTGTTTCATTCGGCCAAACAAACATGTTTTTGGAAAGATGTTCTCCATCACTTGCTACTTTAATCTCATTCGGATTGGGACTGACGTCGTCGATACTCGCAAACGCCTCGCGGCAAAGTTTGATTCTGTATTTAGCACCCTCTTTGTCATAGGTTATTTTATATGCGTCTGTTTTATTTTTTTTCACAAGGTCATCAAAAGGCGAAACAACGTATATGACGATTACGTCGAAGAACCTAGGACCGCCTGGATCTTCTCCTGGAATCGGCGGGACCGGATGTATTAAATCTTGTCTTGCTAATCCGAACATTTCCAAATGACCATTATGTATCGGGTTGAATGAACCTCCATTTACTAAGATTGCGATGTTTTTAGACGCAGTCTCCCCAGCTCTGTGTGCTGCTGCATTTATATTACCGATTCGATCGATGATTTCGCGTTTAAATATTTCAACGTCGTTTAATGCGGGGGCAGGAGGAGGAGGTGGAGAAACAGATTTACTGGACTTTGCTTTTTTTAATGCGGCAGCAGCAGCAGCAGTGGCGGTAGCAGCAGCTACACTTGCGGCGGTTTTCATCGATGATGATTTCGGAAGGCTATTCACAAATTTTTGAGTATTCGGGTTCCAGTTTTCTAATGCCCAGCGCCTGAATACCGGCACTACTTCGTTTATGTCATAATTACCTGATTCATCATATTTTATTGCCCTAGAAGCAATATTGCCACCTATGGCAAAATAGTTATCTTTTACGTCATTTTTATCCGTTAATACCGGTGCTTTATTAGACGCCCATCCAATAATAATACTTTTTGGAAGTTGTAAAAATAAATTCGCAAAATTGATACAATCTTCTACGCTACCAAGAGATTTTCTGTCTGGTACGAATGGCTGAGGGTTTCCAATTGAATCCTTTATAATATCTCCGGTTGAAGTTGTGATATATCTCATCGTACTGAACGGAATAATTCTGAACACCGTATCGTATTTGTTATCTTTACTCAACTCTTGTTTTATTTTACCCATTATATATCCTTGATTGGCACCGACGAGTTCGGTAAATTTTGTCAGTTTAATACTATCATTTATAACCTTATTGGATAATACACGATCACCGTGTTTGAAACCATATTCACGAAACATTTGAGTCGTCTGACCTTGGTTTGCCGAATATGTAAAACCGATATGGATATATCCTTCATCGATTAGGGCGTCAATTTTCTTTTTAATCGGGGCAAAAATTTTTTGGTATTCATTCGTGCCATCCCGAAACCATTGTCCATCCCCTTCATGAACCTGGACAACTCCACCAGGTAATAGTTTTCTAGTGGGTTCCGATGACATAGATTTGCTTCTCAAACCATGACGAAGCGCTGATGGATGTGATAGTGGAGGAGGTGGAGCCGGAAAATCAACCGGCGAAAGTTCTGGCGTTAATGTCGCATTCTGGAATACGAATGATGAAGGGATCATATTTGTGTCAAAAGATTTCCAATGATCTATTTTTTCTGTTGTACTGTCATTACAAAGATATAAACCTCTTTCAATAGATTCATGGGGCGGATTAACTATATTTATTTCAGATACGTAATGCCCACTCTTGGTAGTTCCACTATGCCACATAATACATGTTAAAAAGTATTTTTTGTCGCCAAAAGTGAATACATGGTTTGATTGAATCAAGTCATATCTTATGTTTGATAAGTGGTTATATCTATTGTTAGACAAATTGACATTTGACATTTGTATCATAATATAATCTCCGCTGACGTACGTAAAATAATCATCATACATACCCTTTAAAATCGGTTTCAATATAGGATCTTCATGAAAATCTAGGACTGAAGCAATTTTCTGGTGTGTTGTGTCGTTGCTTGATCTCAATGCAGATAAAAGATCTGTTATTGTTTTACTTGACACACTAGAAAAAATGGTATTGATAATATCTATAATATCAACTGAATCGTCTTGTATAAAACGAACGTCAGTTGAAGTAATACTACCTGTTACATCTGTCTTATGTACCGTAATAAGTATTAAAGGAGTTGTATCTATAAACTTTTGGAACCAATTCGTTACGTTTGTTTCATAGGAAAAATTACGTCTTGGTTTGTTGTATAATGTAGTTAGATTCGTCAATACCTCATCAATATATTTTTTTATTGTATTGATACTATGGTCAGTTTTCACACTATTAAAACGTTCATAGAGAGATACTGTTGAAAACAATTTTAAATCTGACAGAAACCTACTTTTCTCAACCAATCGTTGATCCGTTTTACCAGGCATCTTTTTTAATGGTTTTGGTATAATATCGAGTAACTGTTGTAGTGAGGTAAATTCGTGAGACTTGCTACGAATTAATGCTTGGGCAGTCATTCGAATAATATTTTCTTCATTTGTAATTCTTGTTGGTAATTCGACTGAATCAACCAAATCCGTAATAAACCTATCAGAGCTAGTTAAACGTGAGTTTGGCTTACTCCATTCGAATTCACCATTTGATTGATTGTGATAGATATTAATATAATGCTGTTGATACATTCCATAATTGATACAATCAGTTATGTCGTTAATCAAAATAAATGGGTCTTGTTGGCCTTCAGAAATAGATCCAAATACAGTTGGTTTGGCATTAAACACAATACTTTCGTTATTTCTAATTATATTCGCATATTCAATAAAGTCAGTAATATCAATAAATCTATTTGCTGGTTTGGATATATCAAATGGATAATTCTCTTTATCATGAATAAGCTTAAGAGCATTATGAAGGAAAAAGCATTTTTGTATCACTGCTGAATCTGTCTTTGACGGGTTGGTAATAACGGTTTGTATCCATTCTCTATATTTTTGTGTATTTAATAACATCTGTAATGCTGAATTGAACCAGCATGTCTCAGCGCCACCGATATATCCATAAATTGGATTCTTACTAGTTTGTTCGGCTCTTGCTTCAGTGCTGTGAATATGTAACGCCGCTGATTCTTCTATAGCACTTGACAAACCTGGAAAATTTTCATCGTCATGCGAACTTGATACTCCTGCCATGATCACCCTTATTCTGACAGAATGACTATACTAACTATATACTCATTCTATTTTTCTTCTCGTAAAACTTACGCTACGCTATGTTATTTCCCGCCGTTGGCGTTGCTGTTACTTCCCACTCCCACCCACCTTCGCAGGTTGTGACGACTCGAACGTGTCATCCTTAAACAGCTGATGATATTTCACCATCTCTAAATGGTCGGTTTCTTCCTTTTCCTTTTTTGCCTTTTCAAGTGTATGTAACGCGTTACTTATTTCTAAATCGGTGACCTTTTTCTCGGGTCCATGCTTCTCTTCGGTCATCGTGTGTAGGTCCCTAAACTTCGACGGAATCACGCAATACTTGCTATCAACATTCATGAGATGATCAACGACAATACTGAAACACGCAGTAATCACAAGCGCGTAATAAATACTACGTGTGCCCATCCAGCTCACCGCAAATACAAGGACTTCTTTGCTCATGAGGTATTTAATCCACGACTCAGTCGAAGAGTTCAAATCAAGGTTGATGTATCGCGACCCGATATTCAGGATAATCATGACGAAACCGGCGAAAAATGTGCTGGTATTCAGGTTATGGAAGAAGTTGTGAGCGGCGGTCAATACCTTCGAGTCCATAATATTGTTTGCCGGCGATTGTAGTGTAAAGAAGTTGGTCTTTGATGAGAAGAGGTCCGTAAATGATTTCAGGGTAATCGGGGGTATCAGTGGTGATGAAGCGATCGACCCCGGGGCTCCACCGACTTGTGGTTTTGGTGCTCCCGGTGTGGGAGGTGCGGCAGCGGCAGGCCCACTACTCGCACCCGCACCCCCACCCGCTTTCATCGATACTTTTGGCGTTTTACTCCGTGACCGATGCTTATATTTTGACATGAAAGACTGTAACTATTAGTATTACAATAGATTATTTCTTGCGCCTACGCGTCGTCGTCATTAGAACCTACCGCGAAACGCATTTTTCAGTTTGCGCATCCCTTGACGCGCACCTTTCTTAAATTTCTCGCGAATTTTGAACCCTTCACCCAGCGGATTATCGGGGTCTTCTTCTACACTCACCGGCGCCATGATGGGTTCCTGAGAACCCCATTTACTAAATATTTCTTTAAATATCGTTTTGATGTATTTGACCTTTCTTTGAAACTCGGTCGCGGGCTTGCCTTCGTCGTCGCTGTCACTGTCGTTGCCGTCACTGTCGTCGTCGCTGTCGTATGTGTCGCGAAGATCATACCCACCAGCTTTTCCGCGGTAGGTATTTGGTCCTTCTTTTACATAAGGCATATCTACTTTTTCGGAAACGTCAAGATGAGCTGCGCTTTGTTTATAGGAGGTCCCAGCACCAGACGCACCGACAAGCGTGCTTGGATTGTCGGCGGCTTTTCCAGCTTTTTCGGCCTTCTTTTTCATATCAAACTCATGTTCTTTCTGTTTTTCAATTCCGTCTTGGTAAGCTCCGAATGCGGATGTTAATAACACGATCGTCGCCATCAGCACTAAAATCGCAATCGTTCGTAGTTCCATTTTTGTGTCGTCAGCCTGATACACGAATGATTACTTAAATCAACGAATAATAAAAATAGTATCGCAAATATGTCTATATTACGTCGATATAATATTTTATGAACCATGCGGTCGCCCACCAAAATAATAGGTAATACCGTATAAATATCTCTTTTCATCGATGCTGTTATACGTATCATCGTCGTGCGGTATTCTAAAAATGTTGGCTTCACCAGTTATAGTAGCAGATGGCGTCTCTGTAATGACATCCAGTGTTGATGGCGGAGGCGTTTTATCTAGTTTCGTGGCATAAATGCCCTTTTGGGTTTCTCCTACAAACGACCCTTCGGTTTCATACTTGATAATATCATAGGTTCGCTGAACAATCGCGAGATATCCAAGGATCATTCGTAATTCTTGTATGACCGGTTCATCAACTCGAATAGTGTGTAACAATGCGGCGTCATTCTTGGTTTGTTGGCGCATCATCGAGAGAATTTCATCGATGCGTTTGCGAAATCCATAGACTTTACTATAGACATTAAGATGCCGCTGCTTTAAAGGATCATTATTTTTGTAACGTTCATCTGAATTTACAGATTGAAGTAATTGGCTGTATGTGCTATCGCTGCGATTATCGCCCGCGCGACCCGAATTCAGCGGTTGAATATTTGCCATTTTGTCGGCATTTTTATCACCTGCGATCACTGATTTATACACGAATTCGCCCTCGTTATTTTTTGATATAGTATTGTCATCTTTATTCTTGTCGGATAATGAGATTCGATTACTTCTATCCGCGCCAACATCCGACGTTGTATTGAACAATATTTCGGTATTAAACCGAGCGAGACAACGATTGATATCGATGATTTGATTGTTAATATCGTTATACATGAGTGTTTTCATATCACGAAAGTCGCCATCAACATATTTGTTACTATTCACCACTCGAAATGTTCCGACTTTACCATAGCTTCGTTTTATCGGATTATACACACAATCAATGAAGTAGGTGGCACGCGTAGTGGTGCTACCACTAGAACTGTTGGGTGTGCTTTTATTCGCAAAATCGTATATCTGGTTGATTTGCGCAGTTCGAGATTCCCCGATCAATTCGTTACTTCCAAACATCGTGATACCGCCGATTCCGCTCCCGATGGAGCACTGCTTGCTTTTGAAGTATTTCTCAGTAAAGTCATTACTGTCCTCTTCGATGAATTTATTCGACCTCCGATGATCTTTCCCGGAGTCATCTCCCTTAATAATTTTCGGCATACCGAGAGAAAATCCTTCACGGGTTGATAACGAGACCCCGTTGGTTAATGCGTCTTTATCTTTAATACCTGCTGTGATCGAAAAATCAGAAGGATTGCCGTTATCACTCCATAAGGATGACGCCAGCATTTTTTGTACTTCGCCGAAGTCGTGGTTGTTTTCCGTCATCCATCGAAAACATTCTGATGAAAGTATGATAATTAATAACAGTATAAACAAGACATATTCACGCATGACCAATAACGTTACTAGACCGATGATTAGTATAATTTTTAATAGGGCATATGTCACGTCGCTACGAATCACATTATGATAAATCCATGATATTATATACTGAATATAATACTGAATGTCGATGTCCGTGTCCATCAGATAATGTGATTATTACTACTATTATGCTAGATAATATACACGACAGCCATTACGTGGCGTATCATGACGCGTGGTGTCGTGTATATTCAAGTTCATTTGCTACACACTGTTAAGAAAGGTGATGCGATGCGATCTGCGGTTTCTTACTTCTTCTTGAGCTTATCGTTGATTTCCTTCACCAAGTCGGCCTGTGGTTCAGCACCTTCGGTGGTCTTCTGTTCGCCAGTTTCGCAGTTGTCGCCTTCGCACTTCTTTTCATCCTTCTTCATGGTCTCTTCACCTTCAAGAACTTCTTCTTGTCCCTTAACAGCCATGCCTTCAAAACCGTGGTAGCCGCTCATCGAAGCAACTATCGCGACAAACACAACAGCCAATAAACCAGCAGCAGTATGTTTCAAAGAAAGAAACACG
>JACCEE010227480.1_pt1 | contig 12351 bp, 17 predicted proteins | sample 7449931 | NCBI WGS metagenome assembly JACCEE01 (sample SAMN15323457, study PRJNA562643) | freshwater metagenome | isolation source: river surface water | place: USA:Blue River Watershed | collected 2017-08-19 | reverse complement strand
TTTTCACCGCCAAGAAGTGCAAAGATGCTGATGATCGACAAGAAGCTAGGCGTTGCTGTCTTGGGTGTCTGGAGAGACTCGGACAAGTGGACGCACTGGTGCCCACTACCAACATTTGACAGAGACGACGAATGACAAGAAGATACGCTTCACACGAGATACGAGCCCTGTTGCGGAAACACCCAGATGGGCTTACACTGACACAAATACTTGCTGAGTTCCCGCAGATGTCACGGTCTAACGCCAAGCGCGTTGTACGTGGTTTGCCAGATTCGTACATAGATAGATGGATTGCACGAACGCCGTGGTCACTGGCCGCTGTGTACTGTGTAGTGATACCACCTGAAGATTGCCCTAAACCACTAACTGAAATGCAAAGGAAGAAAATTGAACTGGCTAAAAAGAAAAGTCCTGAAGTGGGTTGAAGCTGACTTGGCTTCAAAAGAAGCCTACGAACGCAAACTAAACTCTACGGGTGTAGTTGCGTCGAGAGATGTGCCCTACCACGACAACCCACTCAACAGCTGCGAGCAGTTGCGCTTTACCATCATCAACGTAGACAACGGAACGCTGGTACGTATGGACACTCACCGACCACAAGACGAGTACACAGTGCGGTCTGGCCCGCCACGTACTCCACCAACATTCATCGTCAAAGATGACGAGAAAGTGCAAGACGTCATCGTTCGCCTACTGGGCATTGCAGCATTGGAGAAATCATGAAAAACGTAATGGTTGACTTGGAGACACTGGGTAACGGCAGTAACGCCGTGATCATCGCCTTGGGCGCTGTGGAATTTGGTGACGGGGAACTAGGCCGCACGTTCTACACGAACGTCGACCCGCAGTCTTGCGTGGATGCTGGCCTGAAGATGGACGTCAGCACTGTGATGTGGTGGATGCAACAGACCGAGCAATCTCGTGCGATATTTAAGAAGCTCAATTCGCCGCTGCGTGTTGCGCTCGATGACTTTGCTACATGGTACCCATCGGGTGCTGCGCTGTGGGGTAACGGCGCTACGTTCGACAACGTGATTCTTGCCAACGCATACCGTGCACTGGGTGGCAAACAACCGTGGGAGTTCTGGAACGACCGCTGCTACCGCACGCTCAAGAGCCTGTACCCACACGTCAAGCTGGAACGTACGGGTGTGGCACACAACGCACTGGACGATGCAAAGTCTCAAGCCTTGCACGCCCTCAAACTTCTTACCGCATCGAAAGGACTGTGATGAAACAACTTGAACTGTTCCCCGACCTGACAACTTGGACACCAGAAGAGGAAGAAGCTATGCAGCAGATGCTAGCGACTGAAGGACGCAAATATGACACAGGAAAACCAGACTACACACTCCTACCGTGGGACGCTGTTGAAGAAGTTGTCCGAGTGCTGGACTTCGGCGCGAAGAAGTATGCACGCGACAACTGGAAATATGTCGAGGGTGGGGAAACTCGCTACTTGGCTGCAGCACTGCGCCACCTCACTGCGCATGCACGTGGAGAAAAAGACGATCCTGAAACTGGGATTTCCCACCTTGCCCACGCTGCGTGCTGCGTTCTCTTCTTACTTTCCTTGGAGAAGAAAAATGTCTAACCACCCATTACAGAACGCATCAGGCGTTACTGGCGCTGGGTTGTTTGGTAGTGTTGGTATGGCTAACGCTGCGCAGGGCATGGTTTCAAACGCACAGGCGCACGCGTACAACCAAGCGGTGGTGGCTAGGACACCACACGTTAAGTATGAAAAGCGTATGACGCTGCACGTCAACATCGAGCAGGCGGGCAATGGGTTCATCGTTGGCTTTGCCAACCACTACGGCGAGCTCATAGACAAGCGTGTGGCTACCAACATCGAGCAGGTGCAGGAAATCATCACGTCTGAGATGGCGTCACGCATGCTGGAAGAGAGTAAGTGATGGACATTCTCACCGTCGATTTTGAGACGTACTACGACCAGCAGTTCAGCCTCAGCAAGATGCAGACAGACGCGTACATCAGCCACGATGACTTTGAGGTCATCGGTGTATCCGTCATCAAGAACGAGGAAGATGCTGTGTGGTTCAGCGGCACCGAAGAGGAAACCCTGCACTGGCTGTGGGGCAACTACGACTGGGCCAACAGCGCTGTGCGCTGCCACAACACCATGTTCGACGGGTACATCATGACGCAGCGATTCGGCATCAGGCCCAAGCTGTGGATGGATACCCTCGGGCAAGGACGCATGCTGCTGCCGTTTCTGACATCGCACTCACTGGCCAACCTCGCCAAGCAATACAACCTGCCGGACAAAGGAACGGCTGTGGTCAAGGCGCTGGGCAAGCGCCGCGTTGACTTTAATCCCACGGAATTAGAGGAGTACGCGGACTACTGCAAACACGACACATGGCTGTGCAAAGAACTTGGCAAGCGGTTCGACCCGTTCACACCGCCGCTGGCGATGCGACTTATCGACATGACTGTGCGGATGTTCACCGAGCCTCTGCTGGTCGGCGACCAAGCCAAGATGAAGCAACTCTACGACGACGAGGTGGTACGCAAGGAGCAGCTGCTCAAGACAGCTGAGACAGACCGCGAGACCATCATGTCCAACGATAAATTCGCCGCTCGTTTGCTGGAGCTGGGTGTTACCCCGCCGATGAAGCAGAGCAAAGCTAACCCCGACAAAGAGACCTATGCCTTCGCCAAGTCTGACAAAGCCTTCACTGATCTATTGGAGTCCGACGATGCGGACGTACAGGCGTTGGTTGCGGCTCGCCTTGGCGTCAAAACGACTATCGCTGAAACACGTGCGCTGAAGTTCTTGGAGACTGCACAGCGTGGCCCACTGCCGGTGTACCTCAACTTCTGGGGTGCCAAGACGACAGGGCGCTACTCAGGCGGCAACAGCATCAACTGGCAGAACATACCTGCGCGTGGCCCGTCCGCTGGCTTACGCGATGCCTTGCTGGCTCCGCCCGGACACACCGTGCTGGTGGGTGACTCCTCGAACATCGAGCTGCGTACAGTGATGGCGCTGGCTGGGCAAGATGACGTGGTGGAGAAACTGCGCAACGGCGTTGATCTGTACTGCGACTTTGCGGGCAAGCTCTTCGGTCGTGTGATCACCAAAGCCGACAAGGCCGAGCGTCAGCTGGGCAAAGTGGCCATGCTATCCCTGCAGTACGGTGCTGGTGCCAAACGATTCCAAGAGATGGTGCGTATCGCTGCGCGTACTGACAAGGCGCTTACACCGATCGACGAAGCGCGGGCCTATGCCATCGTGGACTTGTACCGCTCCGTGCACCACAAGGTAGTGGCACTGTGGCGTAGATGCAACGACGTGATCTTGCCTGACATCGCCAACGGCTGCAGCATGATGAACGTGGACATTCCCGGATGGTTCATTACCCAGTGGGACGGCTTTGGTCGCCCCGGCGAGCCCGGCGTCATGTACAACGACCTGAAGTGGGACGGCAAAGACTGGACATACGTGATGGGCCGTCAGCGGGTGCACATCCACGGCGCGAAAGTTGTAGAAAATTTATCGCAACATGCTGCAATGCAGATCGTTATGTGGCAAACTGCACGTATCAATCAGCGCTACCCAGTGAAGCTGTCCGTCCATGACGAAGCTGTCTGTGTGGTGCGCAACGAAGAACTTACTGAAGCACGGGCGTACATGGAAGAGTGCCTCGCAATGACACCCAAGTGGTGCCGCGACATTCCCGTGGCGTGTGAAACTGGAACCGGTCCCTCGTACGGAGACGCTAAGTAATGGCGATAGCTTATTCATCGACTGACAGACTGCCACACTGGGCGCGAGTCCAGTGGGATCACGACGCATACAGGTATGAGTCAAAAGTCTATTTTGGCGTTCACTGCACCGATGGGCCAATCAGCGTAGTGGTAACTATGCCGGAGCAGTTCGCACAGCCAGCGCCAAACCGACGCAGGATTCTTCAGGACATGATTGAGCAACTCACCGTGCAACTAGCAAAAGCAACTCTGGAAGAATCATGACCACACCAATGCCCTTGTCGTTCAGCCGACTGTCCACCTTCGAGCAATGCCCTGCGCAGTTCGACTATCTGTATGTGTCCAAGCGCGTGCAGAACTCCATGAACGAAGCGTCCGAGTACGGCGACAGGGTGCATAAGGTGCTGGAGGCCTACGGCCACGCGCTGGTTGCTGGCAAGGAAGCAACCGAGGCAGTGATCGCGCTGGAGGACACGCTGGAGAACAAGCAGTCGCTTGAGCGCTGGGGTCCACTGGTTCAGAAGATCACCGCACGCAATGGCGAGAAGTTGTTCGAGCATCAGATGTCAGTCAACCGCCAGCTGCAGCCTGTGGACTGGTTCGCCAAAGACGTATGGATTCGCTCGATCGCTGACGTGCTGGTTATTGACGGCGACACGGCGTACTGCCTCGACTACAAGACAGGCAAGGTCAAAGAGAACCCGACACAGCTGCAACTGTTTGCGGCTATGGTGTTCTGGCACTACCCCAAGGTGATGAAGGTGAAGACCTCGTTCATCTGGCTCAAGTTCGACGAGGTGACAAACGCCACGTATGAGCGCAGGTTCCTCGACTCGCTGTGGCGGGCACTGGAGCCTCGCTTTGACATGGTGCAAGAAGTCATTGACCTCGGCGTATTCAAAACAAAACCATCGGGCCTGTGCCCGTGGTGTCCAGCGAAAGGGTTCTGCCCTGACGCGAGACTGAAAGGTAAACGATGAAGAAAGAAGAAGATGTCAAAAAGGTCGTCAAAGCTGTACTCAAGAGTACGCCAAACTGCTGGTGGTTTATGCCACCTGCTAATGGCTTTGGTCGCGCTGGTATCCCTGACTTTGTGGGCATTGTTAACGGTCTTGGGTTTGCTGTGGAGACAAAGTTCGGCAAGGGGACTACAACGGCAAATCAGGAACGCGAGATTGAAGCTGCATCGCAAGCAGGCGGAGAAGTCTGGATCGTAAGAGAAACCAACGTGGACCAATGGGCGCTCACGTTCAAAGCATGGGTGGCACTGAATGCTCGTAATACCTGACAAGCGTAAGATCATCATCAACAGCAACGAGAACGACACCGTTGCACAGGTGATCCCGCACGCCAAGAAGTTTGTGCACAACGGCGAAGATATGCTGGCCATGCCCTACGGCGTGGACGAGTCGATGGTTCTGAAGAACCTTGGCTTCAGCGTGCCTGCGCCTATCTTGCAGTACTACAACTGGCCCGGTCGCTTCACAGCGATGGAACACCAGAAAGACACTGCCGCGTTTCTCACAACTCACAAGCGTGCCCTGTGCCTGAACGCACCGGGTACTGGCAAGTCCATCAGCTCTATTTGGGCAGCTGACTTTTTGCTGGACGAAGGTGTAGCCAAGAAGGTGTTGATTGTTGCTCCGCTGTCGACTGTTAAGGTTGTGTGGGGTCGTGAGCTCAAGCACAACTTGCCACATCGCTCGTTTGTGATTTGCACAGGGACAAAGCAAAAGCGGCTCGACCTGCTGGCTACGCCCGGTGTGCAGTACGTCATCATCAACCATGACGGATTCACTAACATGGCCGCAGACTTGAAAGACTTTGACGTGGTGATCTACGACGAAGCAACAGCGCTCAAGTCACCCAGCTCACAGCGGTATAAGATATTTGCCAAGTGGATGGCCAAGAATCAGCCGTGGCTATGGATGCTGACGGGTACGCCCATCTCGCAGACACCAGCTGACGCATGGACACTGGCGCGACTTGTAGATTCGCCAAGCTGCCCCAAGAGTTTCACCACGTTTAAAGACTTGGTGATGCAGAAGGTGACAACGTTCCGCTGGATACCGCGTGCAGATGCGCTGGAGACATGCCGCAAAGTACTGCAGCCTTCGATTCGATTCTCGCTGGATGAGTGCAAGGACTTGCCCGACACCAACTTCGTTGGCCGCAAGACTGAGCTGACCAAGCAGCAGGAAAAGGCGTTCAAGGATATGAAGGACAAGGCGGTGACGATCTTTGCTGGTGGCGAAGTGACTGCACCCAACGCAGCCGTGGTGCTGGCCAAGCTGTTGCAAATCTGCTGTGGTTCGGTCATCAGCGAAACTGGTGTGATTGACATGGACGACTCAGAGAGGTACAATACACTCACTGAATTACTCACAGAGATCGGCGACAAAGCGATCATCTTCATGCCGTTCAAAGCGTCACAACAACGCATGCTGAGCAGGCTAACCGCAGATGGTTTCGATGTTGCAATGGTCAACGGTGACACAAGCAAGAAGGATCGTGATCAGATATTCAACGACTTTCAGCACACGGACAAGCCGCAGATTTTGCTGGCCCACCCCAAGGTTGCTGCACACGGTTTGACACTGACACGTGCGAAGGACATTATTTGGTTTGCGCCTATTTATTCACTTGAGCAATACGAGCAGGCTAATGCAAGGATTCGCCGGTTGACGACAACTGGCAAAACGACTGTGTGGCACATCTGGGCCACCAGCTTTGAAGCAGAGTTATACCGCCGACTCCGCGCAAAGAAAAACACACTGGCGGAGTTTTTGAATTTGGTGCAAGGCATCAACAGTGACGAGTAAGAAACGAGGTAACTGAATGAACTACGACATTGCCGCAGAGCGGTATCTGCAGGTTCGCAAAGAGATTGACGATCTCGAACGTGAACACAAAACTGCCAAGGCTAAGCTCACAGAAAAGCTGATAGCCCTTGAAAACTGGATGACAGCGAAAGCACAGGAAGACGGACTGGAGACAGTCAAGACTCCGCACGGTACGGCCTATTGGTCTACCCACCACACCGCAACAGTTGGTTCTCGTGAAGAGTTCTTCAACTTCTGCAAAGAGCACGATGCTTGGGACATGGTTGAGAGCCGAGCATCAAAGACCGGGGTCAAGAGCTACATCGAGGCCAACGGCGCACCTCCACCGGGGGTAAATTTCTCATCGACAAAAGTGTTCAACATGCGCAAAGCGCAATCCAAGGAGTAACTAAATGAGCAACATGATCGCAAACGTCCCAGCGCACATTGCAGCGCGTATCGCAGCTCGCCAACAGGCGGGTACTAAATCGTCCGTGGCTTCTGCCATCGTCTCTGACGGCATCAGCATCCCACGCATCAGCATCCGTGCAGGTCGCTATCGCCTGAACGAAGAAGGTGTTGAGACCACGGTAGGCGTCACGCTGGACACCATCATCGTGGGTGCCAACCCCCGCGTGTCCAAAGTGTTCTATGCCAAAGCCTTTGACGCATCTGCCGAGAACGTCCGCCCTGACTGCTGGTCTAACGACGGCTTGAAGCCCGATGCAAGCATTGACGCTCCTGTGCACGCCAGCTGCGCTGACTGCCCCAACAACGTGCTGGGCTCCAAGGTTCTGCCCTCCGGTGCCAAGTCCAAGCTGTGCGCTGACCAGCGTCACCTCGCTGTTGTTGCAGCGGCTGACCCCACCAAGGTGTACAGTCTGACCGTCCCCGTCAGCGGCATGAAAGCCTTGCGTGAATACTTTAAAGAACTGGGCAACTACGGCATTGGGCCAGAAGAAGTCGTGACTGAGTTGGGCTTTGACGATGCGGCCAGCTTTCCCAAGATCACCTTCAAGCAGAAGGGTTATGTGCCAGAGAAAGCCATCGAGCGTGTGGATAACTTGTTGACAAGTGACCCTGTCAAAGTGGCGACTCGTCAGATGGCTCCGACTGCTGCTGGCCCTGCACTGGCTGCTCCAAAGGCTCAGACTGCGATCTCCGCCCCAGCAGCTCCTGCTGTGGATGATGCGTACGAAGAGGAAGCCGCCGCACAAGCTCCTGTGGTTGCCGCTACACCAAAAGCCAAGCCTACAGTTGCCCCAGTAAAAGCGTCGGATGAATTGGCTGCCAAGCTCGACAGCCTGTTCGACGAGTAATAGAATCACGGCTCGATAAGGGCTCCCCGGCTTAGGCCGGGGTTTTTCATCTAGGGGCACATTTTGGACACCAAACACTTTCTTACTCGCGTTTTTGCCCAGCTCGACGAACTCGTCATTTGCACGCACAAGCCTGACCCAACAGGTAACAACCCGCGCGGTTACTTTTGGAATAGAGGTTCGTTTGCAGACATCGACAGCGCAGTCGCAGCTATCAATCAGTGGGACGCAGAGCCGAACACCACGGTTTACTACACAGTCGGCGCGTTCTCTGGACACGCATACACTGACGACAAGAACAAGCAAAAGTGGTATCGCAAGCAAGAGCACGCCACATGGTTCAAGGCGCTAGCCCTTGACCTCGACATCGGCGCGGACAAGCCATACCAAACACAAAAAGAAGGCTGGGCCGCAATGGTCGCAGCACTCAAAGCGATCGGCATGCCAATGCCAATGGTCGTCTCATCGGGCAACGGCATTCACTGCTACTGGCCACTTACTGCAAACGTAGGCAAAGACCACTGGGTCAAAGCATCCACTGCACTGCGCATCGCGCTAGAGGAGAACGGCGTTGAGATCGACACCACAAAAATTCACGACCCATCTATGGTGCTCCGCCCCGTTGGCACGCACCACAAGAAGCAACAGCCTTGGAAGGACGTCAGGTGTGTTGCGGACTGCCCAGACTACGATGCTGCTACGTTATTCACAACGCTCAAGCCGTGGTTTGGCAAAGCTGCCAAACTATCATCCAACGCACTCACGCCACGCGCAGGCAAGCCCAAGTCATCTATATTGTCCGCAGTGCTCAACTCCAATGACGTCATCCTCGATGCAGTTGCCTCGCGGTGTAATCAAGTTGCTGCTCTTGTCGCCAGCGGTGGTGTGCTTGATGCTGCTGGTCGAGACGTACCAGAGCCCCTATGGCGTGCTTCTCTAGGTCTGGCCAAACATTGCACCGATGTAACTGAAGCGGTCATCAAGCTCGCTGGCAAGCACAAGGACTTCGACCTCAACAGCAGCCTCGACAAGATCAACGGTTGGAACGGTACGGGCCCAACAACTTGCGCCAAGTTCGAGCAGCTGTGCTCCAAGGGTTGCGATGGGTGCCCAAGCCGTGGCAAGATCACAAGCCCTGCACAGTTATCCGTGGCTACTGAGGTAACGGTGCAAGACGAAGAGAGCGGCGAAGAGATTGTCATGACGCTGCCGAAGGGCTACGTTGTGCAGCATGGGCAGATTTACCGTGAGGTCAAGACAGAGATCACGACAACCGATGCCAACGGTAACGATGTGGCACAAGAAGTGGTTGAGTACGATCACGTGAGTCAGTACGAGATGCACATCACCGGTGTGTACAACGACGAAGAAAGCGGCAAATCAGCGTTCAAGCTGATGGTCAAGTACCCGATGACTGGCTGGAAAGAGAAGCCACACGACATGACGGTGCTGGCCGCAGTGGGCAAAGACTTCAGCGCGTTCTTGCTGAACCGCCAGATTTACGTCAAGAACATTGCACAACAAGAAAAAGTACGAGGATTTTTGATGGACTACTTAACGATGGTGCAGCAGCAGTCACCAACGGGACAAGACTACGTCAGCTTCGGCTGGCAAAAAGACGGCTCGTTTATGTGCGGCCCGACACTGCTTGGCGCAGAACACGGCGACATTGACACGCGCTTGCGTGGCCCAGCAAAAGCGTTTGAAGACTTGATCGGCCCACACGGCTCTCGTGACGAGTGGATACGTGGCATGGACATGCTCAACCTTCCGGGCTCTGAGACGATACGCTCTGCTGTTCTGCTGTCGCTGACCGGCATTCTCGGTGCTGTCGCTGGCAACAGTACCCTTGTTGTGTCCATTTACTCCACAGAAACGACCACAGGCAAGACCCTGTCACTGATCGCTGCAAACAGCCTCATTGGCATGCCAAAGAAGTTGTTCCTGATTTACAAAGACACAGTCAACGCCCTGTACAAACAGCGCGGCGTGTTCAACAGCCTACCTTGCTGCATCGACGAGATGACCTCTGCGGACGACAAAGAAGTCACCGACATGACGTACCAGTTGAGCATGGGGCGTGAGAAGATGTCCATGACCAAAGACCGCGACCTGCGCGATCCGGCTACGTGGGACGGCATCACGCTCATGACGACAAACATCTCGCTGTGGCAGAAGTTTGAAGGTGCACAGGCTGGTAACGAACCGCTCAAAGCACGATGCTTGGAGTTGCCGCAACATGACCGCAGGTTCATTGAGACCCGTGAAGACGGTAGCAGCAACGGTCACGACTTCTTCGACATCATGGCCAAGAACAACGGCTGGGCTTTCCCTGAGCTGGTGCAGGTGGTGATCGACAAGGGTGGCCCAGAGGCTGTGTGGAAGTGGGCTGAGGCATCGTTTGCCAAGACGTTCAACTTCGTGTTCGAGCCACAGGAGCGCTTTTATCGCACGGCCATTATCTCTGCATGGGGTATGGGACGGATTGGCCAAGCCTTGGGCTTGTTCCCGTTCGATGTGAAGGGCACCATTGACCACTTGATCGCGCATATTAAATCAACGCGCCAGTTCGCCATTGACCACAAGACTGACGTGTTCGACATCATTGGCCAGTTCCTCGCTGAGCACAACGACCAGTTGGTTGAGTGCAAAGAGAAGTATGGTTCTGGCGTTGAGCAGGTTACATTGCCAGCACCTGAGCGAGCTGTGGCGCGGGTCAAGATCGTGTACGACGACAAGACCCCAATCATGCCGGGTAGCCAAGTGGCGATCAACGCTGAGAAGCTGCGCTCGTGGCTCAAGATCAAGCGTGATGGCCTAGACCGCATTGAGCGGGAACTGGAGAACGAGAACGCATTGCTGCGCCGCCGTGACCGCGTCACGATGTTCAAGGGTTGCCCCAAGCACGCTCCGGGACAGATGCAGTGCATGATCGTGAACCTGAACCATCCACGGTTTGTGGACAGCCTTACCGGCACCACAGCACGCGCCCAGAGTAAGATTACACTGGCAGTTTTGGGAGCTGCGGCATGAGCTATGACGCTGACATTGCACAAGGGCTAGTCGACGAAGTGCTGGCCGTGCTGCACAAGTACGATGAATCCGTGCTGCTGCCCACCGTGTTGGGCTGTCTTGACATAGTAAAGATGCAGCTTTTGCAGGAACACATGGATGAGGACGACGAAGATGAGTGAGATCATTGATTTCAGTAAAGCCAAAGAAGAGCGCGGGCCGCATGTGGCTGGGACGTTGTTCTGTCAGGCGTGTGACCACGAGTGGACTGCTGTGTGGAAACCCGGCACCACGGAGTTCGAGTGCCCTGAATGTAAGAGCATGCGTGGGCGCAATAAGTTCGATGTGTCGCCGCCTCCGGGAACTCAGGTGTGGAGCTGTAATGCCTGCACTAACCAGCTGTTTAACCTGATGGCGGATCGAGTTCACTGCCCCGGTTGCGGGCAGCAGTGGAACTATGGAGATATTGTATGAGTATTGATTCGATCGAGTTGTGGCACCGCCGCGCACGGCCTGACGTGACGGCAAAGACCTTTGACGTGCAGCTTGGCTGTCACATCGAGGAGATTGTCGAAATGCTGGCCTGCATCAAGTTTGAGAGCGGCTGGCACAACCTGCGCTATGAGCTCACGCTACTGGCTGACCGGCTCAAGAGTGGCGGCGAGACCGCCATCATCTGCGACCGCAAAGAACTGCTGGACTCACTTGCCGATCAGGTGGTGACTGCTGTGGGTGTCGGGCACAATGCCGGTATGAAAACCGTCGATGCCATCGACGCTGTAAACAGCAGCAACTGGAGCAAGTTTAACGACGAGGGCTTCCCCATATTCAACGAGCATGGGAAAATAGCGAAAGGGCCGAACTACAAGCGGCCACTCCTAGACAATCTCTACTGAGGAATAACCATGCCACGCAACTACAAACAGGAATACGCCAACTACCAAGGCAGGCCAGAGCAAATCGCCAACCGTGCGAAGCGCAATGCCGCTCGTGCTGAGATGGAGAAGAAGGGCGTAGTGAGTAAGGGCGATGGCAAGGACGTCGACCACAAGACGCCAATCGCAAAAGGTGGCGGTAACGGATCAGGCAATCTGCGTGCAGTACCTAAGTCCGTCAACCGCTCCTTTGCCCGGACCAAGTCGGCCCGGATGAAGTAATTACTTCTTGGCTAGGCACTTACCAGCCTTGGCACACTTGGCTGGAGTGGGGCACCCTTTGCAGGGCTTGAACATGATTGTCTTTTTCATGATGGCCTCACTTCATCTTTGAGGTGGACTTCTTCCCCTCAAACTTCTTTTCCATAGCAGCGTAGGCTTTCTTGCTGCCAGCTACCTTCTTCTCGGCAGCTTCCATTTTCTTGGATTCGCCTTTACCAAACGGGTTCATTTTCTTGGTTGCCATGATGTTCACCATTTAACTTTGTCTGCCCAATAGGCGGCTGACATTTTGCCTTTAGCGATATT
>JACCEE010186379.1_pt1 | contig 12356 bp, 9 predicted proteins | sample 7449931 | NCBI WGS metagenome assembly JACCEE01 (sample SAMN15323457, study PRJNA562643) | freshwater metagenome | isolation source: river surface water | place: USA:Blue River Watershed | collected 2017-08-19 | reverse complement strand
CGACGAGCCTTTCAGGAACGGCGCCGGTTTGCTCAACGAAAAACGAAAAGAAACCTGCGTAATCCGTTGTCCGTAGCCGTGGTGTACCGCCTTCGTAAACTCCCCGTGGGGGAAGCGCTGGAAATGAGGTTGAGGTCCGTGAGGCGATATCCACGGAGAGGAAAAAGAGGGACTCCTTCGCGGCTACGTACTCGATTTCGAGCGCGAAACGCGCAAAGGAAAGGACCATGCGATTTCGGCCAAAGGTACGAACGGAAGTTTCAAAACCCTTTGGGTTTCCATGCGTCCATCCGAAGGATATCGCCGATTTTCCCCAAAAAATCCGCGCAATCGCGGCTAACGCCAAGGAATAAAAAAGAAAGGAGAATAGTAAAATCCCTGTAAGCGTTGCCATCAGTTCCCCGCGCAAAACGCCAACGAGGAGAAGCGCTGTCGCCGCTAGAACCATGGCTACTCCGCGCAGAGAGACAGAGAAGGGAATTGGCCTTTTAGGCTTTGCCATACCCACCCGTCGTTTTATCCAGTTCGCCGAGAACCTCGGTCGCTATTGCACGCACGATGCCACTCGCGTCCGTTCCGGGTTTTTTTCCGATGATACGATGCGCCAACACCGGAACGGAAAGATCGAATACGTCGTCCGCCTCGATCCAAGCGCGTCCGCGCACGAGCGCGAGCGTCCTTGCGGAATGAAGCAGGTGTAAGGCGCCTCGCGGGGATACCCCGAGAAGAATAGCCGGATGCTCGCGCGTTTTCCTCACGATGGAAAGTATCGCCCTTTCGAGCGAGGGATGGCAAAAGACTCCGGCGCTTTCTCTCTTTGCGGACGCAATGGCGTTTTTAGCGACGATTGGTTTTAAGGTCGGGAGGACCGACTCGGAAGGGTCGTCGTGCATAACGGAAAGTTCGGCGGACTCGTCCGGATATCCTAGCGAGATGCGAAGCATAAAACGATCCAGCTGAGCCGCCGGAAGGGGATAAGTTCCTTCGGACTCGACGGGGTTTTGGGTCGCGACCACGAAGAAGGATGGGTCGATTGCCCTTGTCGCGCCGCCGGTCGTGACTTGCCTTTCGGCCATAACCTCAAGCAGGGCGGACTGAACCTTCGGTGTCGTGCGATTAATCTCATCCGCGAGCAGGATGTCGCAGAATATCGGGCCGGGCATAAAATCGAAGCTTTGCTTGAGCGGATTAAACACGTCCACGCCGGTGATGTCGTTTGGAAGCAGGTCCGGCGTAAATTGTATTCTCTTAAAGGCGGAGGATTTTTTGCCCGTACCGGAACCGATAAGTCGTGCTAACGCCTTAGCTAGCGTCGTTTTTCCGAGTCCTGGCACGTCCTCGAGTAGGACGTGTCCCCCGGAAAGATATGCCGTTACGAAAAGCTCCAGTTGTTCTCTCTTTCCTTTTATTACGGTGGAAAGGCCGTCTATCAACGCGTCGGCGGTTACTTTTATCGTCATTGCCGATGAGTATACCATAGCCGACGCGGATTATCTAATCGCGGTTCCTGGAAAGAAGTATAAGCCTGAGGAGGCTGGCCATGGCCGTCAGGGCCGACGCGACATACGTCAACGCGGCGGCCGAGAGGACCTTTCTCGCGCCGATTAGCTCATCGTCGGAAAGGATTGCCTTTTCGGACAGCATCGCGAGCGCGCGGTTAGAGGCGTTGAACTCCACCGGAAGGGTAATGAGGTAGAAGACGACGGCGGCGGAAAAAAGGACTATTCCGACGTTTAGAAGGAAAGGCATGCCGAAGAACAATCCCGCCATCGCGACATACGGTCCAATGGTTGAGCCGATATTCGCCAGTGGGACAAGGTAACTTCGCAGCGCGAGGGGACCGTATGCCTTTGCGTGTTGAATCGCGTGACCCGTTTCGTGTGCCGCTACTCCTATCGCCGCGATCGATGTCGCGTCGAAAACCGGCTGGGAAAGCCTGAGGACCTTCGCGGTTGGGTCGTAGTGATCGGTAAGAGATCCTGCCGTTCGCTCAATCGATACGTCGGCGATGGAATTTGCCCTCATAAGCATGATTGCGGCGTCCCTTCCGGTTAGGCCGCGTTTATTCGCGATTTTTGAATACTTCGAAAATGTCGACTTAACCTTGATTTGCGCATAAATCGATAGAATCAGCGTCGGCACGACTAATAGTAAATAGTATCCGTCTAAAAACATCGATATTTCCCCCCGAATTCAGGCCATGGTGTATAATAATCGCCAATGTCTTTAATATACAAAGGAATGAGGTAATGGAACAGATCATTTCGGCAGTTTCGAATTTCGTGTGGGGACCGCCCGTTCTAATCCTTTTGATCGGAACGGGTCTTTTTTTGACCATCAGGATTAAGGGACTTCAATTCAGAAAGCTCCCGTACGCGCTGGGCTTGGCGTTTACCAAGCATCAGGATAACGATTCCAAGGGCGACATATCGCACTTTCAGGCGCTAATGACGGCGCTTGCGGCGACCGTCGGAACCGGAAACATCGTCGGCGTCGCGACCGCGGTCGTGCTTGGCGGACCCGGAGCGATGATCTGGATGTGGCTGAGCGCGCTCGTGGGCATGGCAACCAAGTACGGAGAGGCCATCCTTGCGGTTAAGTATCGCGTAACCGACGAGAAGGGCATGATGGCCGGCGGTCCGATGTATTACCTCGAGAAGGGCCTTAAATCCAAGTGGCTGGGAATACTCTTTGCGGTCTTCGCCGTGTTCGCTTCGTTCGGTATCGGCAGCGGCGTTCAGACGAACTCCATCTCCACCGCGCTCAACGGGACTTTTAATATCCCGACGTGGATAATCGCCGTTCTCCTCGTCATCACTCTTGCCCTGGTAATCCTGGGCGGCATCAAATCGATCGCTAAGGTTGTTTCTTTCTTCGTTCCTTTCATGATTATTTTCTACGTGATTATAAGCGTGATTGTCATCGTCGGTCATTTTGACCTCGTGCCCGGCGCATTCGTAACTATCTTTAAGGGCGCGTTCTCCGCTCAGGCCTTCGCGGGCGGTATGGCCGGCGCCGCGATTCGCTACGGCGTCGCGCGCGGCGTGTTCTCAAACGAGGCGGGCTTGGGTTCATCCCCCATCGCCGCCGCGGCCGCGATCAGCGACCATCCTGGCCGCCAGGCGCTCGTCTCCATGACGCAGGTGTTTCTCGACACGATCGTCGTGTGCACGATGACGGGTCTCATTCTCGTCATGGGCGGTGAGTACGATGGTGGGCTTAAGGGCGCGGCCCTGACAATGTCGACGTTCAAGAACCTTGCCGGCGGATTTGGGCCGTACTTCGTGTCCATTGGCTTGTTCCTTTTCGCGTACTCGACCGTGCTCGGTTGGGCCTATTACGGCGAGCGATGCATCTATTACCTGTTCGGTCAGAAGTCGATCCTTCCGTATCGTATCGTGTATATCGCTATTGCTGGCGTCGGCGCGATCGCGACAAACCTCGACATGGTGTGGAATATCTCCGACGTGTTTAACGGACTTATGGCGATCCCGAACTTGATCGGCTTGCTGGGCCTTTCCGGGGTGATTATCTCGGAGACCAAAGATTTCGAGAGACTCTTGAAGAAAGAGCAGTCCGAGAAAAAGGGAAAGAAGTAAGTTTCGAAATTCTCGCGTAAGAAATGGGCCGGATACCCGTCAGAAAACGGGGCTCCGGCCCTTTTTTTGCCTTGAGCGCGCGGTTCATGTGGAAAAGAATTGCTGTCGGCGTTACAGTCGAGGAAGCGGGTTGTTAGTAACCTGTAATCAGAAGGAGTCAATCGGTATGAGAATTGCGATATCGGGCGTAAGGCACGCCCTTGCCCTTGCCTTGTTCGTTTCGTCCGGTTTTGCGTTCGCTCAGAGTTCGGGCGATCTGCCCGTGACGCGAGTTTCCTTGTTTTCCTCCGGCGTGGGATTTTTCCTGCATGAGGGCAATGTATCCGGAAATGGGCAGATACCCTTGCTGTTCGCGCCCGATGCCGTAAACGACGTATTGAAGTCGCTCGTCATTCACGATCCTCAATCGACGTCACCCTCCGTGCGGTATGCCTCGGAGGATACGCTCGAGCGGACTTTAAAGAGCCTTAAGGTAGACCTTTCGAGTAATCCCGACGTAGCCCAGATTTTAGCCGGCTTACGCGGAGCGGAGATCGCGCTCGCGGCTCCGGACAAGATAACCGGTAGGATTCTCGGCGTCGAGCGGCGAGAAATTAAGGATGGGAAGGTCGAGGCTTATCTTTCGATCGTAACCCCAAGCGGGATCCGCGTTATCGCCCTTTCCGAAGTGTCGACGTTCTCCTTTACGGATCCGGCGATCGGCGCGGACATAGCGCGCGCGCTTGACCTGATTCTTTCCTCGCGCGACTCGAGCACGAGGGAGATCGACGTTAACCTTCCGGCAAAGGGCGAGCGGAAGGTTTCTCTGGGATACGTGGTCCCCGTGCCCGTTTGGAAAACGAGCTACCGAATCGAGCTTGCGGGAGATAAATCCGCCTTTCAGGGATGGGCAATCGTGGATAACGCAGGAAACATGGACTGGAAGGACGTACAACTCTCCCTGGTGACGGGAAAGCCCGTGTCCTTCGTACAGAATCTCTATCCACCGCTGTACTTTCAGCGCCCGGTACTGCCGCTATCCATCGCGGGGGCCGCTGAGGCCGTTACGTATGATTCGGGATACGGCGGTGATGTGGATATGCTTATGGAGGAGTCTGACAGCGGCGTTTTGTACGATATGATGCCTTCGGCACCCGCGCCGGCGATGAAGGCGAAAAAAGCCGAGGCGCCCCGAGCGGGTTTTGGGCTGACGGAAAACAGCGCGCGGCTTGATACCGCGAAAACCTCGTCCGCCGGCGAGATGTTTCTCTTCACCGTCGCTAAGCCCGTTTCCATCGCGCGGAGGCAAAGCGCGATGATCCCGCTCGTCGAGACGACGCTTAAGGCGGAGAAAATCAGCGTACTTTCGGGATCGAAAGTTCTCGGTGGCGGTACGGTCCATCCAATGCTTTGCGCGAGTCTGGTTAATACGACGGGGATGAAACTTCCCGCCGGACCGATCACGGTATTCGACGAGGGAAGCTACGCGGGCGACGCGCTCATCGAGTTTTTTCCGGAAGGTGAGAAAAGAATCATCGCCTTCGGCGAGGATCTTTCCGTTAGCGCGATCGCCGCTCTTAACGAGTCATCCACGGTAACCAAGTATGCCTTGAATAAGGGCGTATTGATCATCTCTATTCAGCGCGAATACTCGCGAAAGTACACAATTAAAAACGCAGGTTCGGCGCCAAAGCGCGTCGTTATCGAGCACCCGTTCATCGCGCGCGCAAGCCTGAAAGCCCCCGCGAAGTATGAGGAAAAGACCGATTCCCTGTATCGTTTCGCGTTAACGGTGGCGTCGAAGGGCGAGGCAACGCTTGACGTGCGGGAAGTAGAGCCCCTGTATCAGGAGATCTCCCTTGACGGGATGGATGACGAGAACTTTGCCGCGTACGCGAGAACCGGTGGCATTTCGCCGGCGATCAAAGCTGCCCTTGAGAAAGCGGCGGAGTTCAAGAAAACCGTCGTCGCCGCCGCGGCCAAGCTTGAAAAGCTCGAGCAGCAGCGAGGGCGCGAAGTGAAGGAGCAGGATCGAATCCGCAAGAACCTTGAGGCTTCAGGCAACGAGAGCGCGCAGGGCAAGGAGTATCTCAAGAAACTGGCCGCGGGCGACGCGAGGATAGAGAAGATCGATCAGGATTATATCGATGCGACCAAGGCGCTCGAGGATGCCCAAGGCGCTTTTTCGGCGTATCTTTCAGGCTTGACCCTCGAATAGCTCCGGGTAGAGCTCGCGTGCCATGGCGACATGTCGCGCCTGCTCGCAGGCGAGTTGATACTCGACCATATTGCGAAACGCCGTCATGAGGCACGAGAGGTCGGCATCGGGTTTTACGATGCCGGCTTCTTTGAGTTCCTCCGCGAGATAGTACGTCGACTCGATCGTCGAGAGGCATTCGGGCGCAGGCTGCTTTTTAAACTCGAAACGCGATCGGTATTCTTTCCTGAACGAAAGTTTTGGGATGCCATGAAGGTTGACGCTCAGATTCATCATTTTTCTGGCGAAGAACCACGTCGCGTCCACGACGATCACGATCAGTTTTTTTTGACCGATGGCTGCCCTGAATTCCAGTGAATCCGTAAAATACGCGTCGTTCGCGGGATAAAGGATAACCGGGAAAGCATCCATCCCGTCGCCGTATCCCTCGGCTCCGTTCGCTCCGCTTATCAACTCGTTTACGCGCGCGTTATTCGTAAAATCGATGCCTACAATTATTTCCGAACCGGCGAGCGAAAGGCTCGTAAGCCGGCCAGTTCCCGTTTTCTGTTTGTAAGCTTCCTTAGGGTGCATCAGGAATATAAAACGTACGCCGGTATCCACCGGCGTAATGTCCGAGCATCTACAGGCCTTTATGGGCTTAAAGCATTTATAGCAGCGGTTAAAATCCATACGTGTCCTTTTCGGCGCAAGTATAGCAAATTGCGCGAAGTTTGGGCATAAACGGCCTTGCGCGTTGCAAATGCAACGGCATCTAAATTCTCCTCCTATTACTATTCAAGTAGATAACACGTAGGAGGACACGCTCATGTCAATGTTTTGTTTTCAATGCGAGCAGACGGCCGGGGGAAAAGGCTGTACCGTTAACGGCGTTTGCGGTAAGAAGGAACCGACCGCTAATCTTCAGGATGGACTTACCGCAAAATTAATCGACCTTGCGCGCGTTGCCGCGGACGCGGATGACGCAAAGGTTGACAATCTGTTGATGGACGGGCTTTTTACCTGTATCACTAACGTAAATTTCGACGATGCTGCTATCTCGGCGACGATCGCGCGCATCGATGAATCGATCGCGGGGACCGGTCGCGCGAAAACCATCGCGGCTTTCGACATGAAGTCTCTATGGGGCGGGCCGGACGAGGACGTTAGGAGCCTTAAAACCTTATTGCTGTTGGGCATGCGCGGTATGGCGGCCTACGCTCACCATGCGGCGGCTCTTGGCAAGCGCGATCCCGCGGTGTTCGCGTTTATCAAAAAAGGACTAAAGGCGATCGCCGAGGATAAGGGGGTTCCCGAGCTTCTCGACCTGAACATGGAGTTCGGTCAGGTTAACCTCGCGTGCATGGCGCTTTTGGACGAGGCGAACACGGGAGCCTATGGAATTCCCGCGCCGACCACGGTGTCTACAAACGTGGAGAGCGGCCCGTTTATCGTCGTGACGGGGCATGACCTGCATGATCTCGCCCAGCTCCTTGAGCAGACCGACGGCACCGGCGTGAACGTCTATACGCACGGAGAGATGCTGCCTTGTCACGCATACCCGATGCTTAAGCGACATTCCCAACTCAAAGGCAACTTCGGTACGGCCTGGCAGAACCAGCAGAAGGAATTCGACGGCGTGCCGGCGGCATTCCTCTTTACGACCAACTGTCTGATGCCGCCCAAACCTTCGTATTCAGACAGGATCTTCACGACTTCCGTCGTCGGATTCCCAGAGATGACGCACATCGCCGAGCACGGCGGCAAGAAGGATTTTTCCGCGGTCATAAAAAAGGCGAAAGAGCTTGGCGGATATCCCGAAGGCCGGAAGATGACCGGTATCAACGGAGGCGACGTTCTGACCACCGGTTTCGGGCATGGCGCCGTATTGGGCCACGCGGAGAAGATCATCGGAGCGGTAAAGGCCGGCGAGATAAGCAGGTTCTTCCTGGTCGGCGGCTGCGACGGCGCGAAGCCAGGAAGAAATTACTTCACGGATTTCGTTAAGCAAACCCCGAAGGATTCGGTCGTGCTCACCCTGGCGTGCGGCAAGTTCCGTTTCAACGATTTGGACCTGGGAACGGTCGCGGGCCTACCGAGGATTCTCGACATGGGCCAGTGCAACGACTCGTACAGCGCCATCAAGGTCGCGCTCGCCCTCGCGGACGCCTTTAAGTGCGGGGTCAACGACCTACCGCTTACGCTCGTTCTCTCCTGGTACGAGCAAAAGGCCGTGTGCGTGCTCCTGACCCTGCTTTCGCTCGGTATTAGGAATATCTACCTGGGACCGACGCTGCCGGCCTTCGTTTCGCCGAACGTACTGAAGGTTCTCGTCGATAAATGGAACGTTACGCCCATCTCGACGCCCGAGGCGGATTTGAAGAAGATCCTGGGATAAGCCGATTCGTTAGGTATAATTATCATGGAGGCGCTGGACGTTCGCGTTTAGCGCCTCCAGCGTTTGGAGCGTCGCACTGATTTCATCGGTCGATAGTCCGTCGAAAAGACTGTTCAGAAAATCGAGCGAGTCCTGGTCGCGGGACGAAAGAAAGTCACGCGCCTTATCGGTAAGCGCGACGCAAACCTCTCGATGGTCTCTATCGTCCGGCACGAGCCGCGCATAACCGAGAGCCTCGAGCCTTAGGGCGAGTTGTTTGACGTTTTGCCTTGAGCTGCCGAGCTTAGACGAGAGCTGGGTTAGGCTGGGTTGCGTCGGCGTGAAATCCGCGACGCTCTCCAGCACAAGCCATTGCTTCGCCGTCATTTCCCCAAGGAAGAGGTCCCCGACCACCTGCAGTTTGTTCGAGATCGCGAATAGACTGCCAAACAAAAAACGTTTGTCATTCATGAGCGTAATGTATTACCCTGGTAGTCGAGCTGTCAATCCCGATTTGTTGATACGGAGACTCGAATGATAAATCAGTTTTCCCGAACCGAGTTGCTTCTTGGGGAATCTTCCACAGAAAGGCTTTTCGCGCGAACTGTCGCGGTTTTCGGAATGGGCGGGGTGGGGTCTTATGCGGTCGAGGCCCTGGCGCGCGCGGGCATCGGCCATTTCATTCTCGTCGATAGCGACGTCGTGGACGTCACGAATATCAACAGACAGTTGATCGCGACCCACGAAACCCTTGGGATGCCGAAGGTTCTCGCCGCGCGCGATAGGATTCTCAGCATAAATCCGCTCGTTAAGGTGGATACCCATCAAGTCTTTCTCGTCGAAGCCACTAGGAGCGAGATCGATTTGTCGTCCTGCGACTACGTCATTGACTGCATCGATACCGTTTCGGCGAAAATCATCCTCGCCGAGGAGACCGTCAGATTGGGTATCCCGTTAATCAGCAGTATGGGAACCGGGAATAAGCTCGACCCTACGAGGCTTGAGATCGCGGACATTTCTAAAACCAGCGTATGCCCGCTCGCCCGCGTCATGAGGCGAGAGCTTAAGAAACGGGGCATCAAAAAACTGAAGGTTGTTTATTCAAGGGAGGAGCCCCGTCGCCCCAGCGTTAATGCGGATATGTCGAAAGAGGGTTCTCGGAAACCCGTGCCCGGCAGCGTATCCTTCGTCCCGTCCGTCGCGGGATTAATACTGGCCGGCGAGGTGATTAAGGACATTCTTCGCGTTTGACTCGCGCACTCCTGCACATATACTTGATTGCAGGAGATAAACTCTTGAGGATACGCAACAAGCTCCTCCTATTGACGATAATTCTCATAACGGCATACACGATCGGCTTGATCTCCGTGGTCACCTTTCTCGTGCGCACGCGCTTCGCGTCCATTGAACGAGATAACGCCATGCATGATATCGAACGCGTCGTAAACGCCATCGGCTTTGAGGCGCAAAATCTGTCTTCGCTGGCGCGTGACTATGCCGTGTGGGACGAAACGTATCAATACGCGCGCGGCGCGAACCCTGGATACATCGAGGCGAATCTCGGCGAGACGGTTTACGATAATCTTAACCTTGGACTCTTCGCCGTTTACGACGCGAGAGGAAGGGCCTTGATCGCCGTATGCGACGAAAGGGATCAGCCGTCGGTTCCCTGCGAGGACTATCCGGACGGCTTTACGATCTCCCGTTGGAGGACGACCGCCGATTCGGGGGATAACGGGATTATCGCCGTGGCGGGGAAAACGATCCTGTGCGCGTTTACGCCGATCGTTCGGTCTGATGGCTCGGGTACGCCCGCCGGCGTGTTGCTGATGGGAAGGACAATCGACGGTACATTCGTCTCTGAATTACGCGAGCGAACCGGCGTCGTTGTCGAGGTCCTGCCCGGGATCTATTCCGGAGGAGACCCCCTGGTAGGAGGCGTCGCGAGGGTAAGGGTCGGGATTCACCCCGACTCGTCGGGCTCAATCATTCAGGGCATCGTTCAGTTCTATGATCCGTCTGGCCGACCCGCGATTCAACTGGGAACGAAATCCCCGCGGATACTTTTGCGGCAAAGCCAGTATTTCGTGCGGAGCATAGTCGTTCTTTTTGCCTTGATCATGCTTTTATACGTCGGTGCGCTGACATACGCGTTCCATAATTGGATTACGCTGCCGCTCTCGAGCATCGAAAGCGCCCTCGACTCCTTTGAGTCGCAAGTGTCGGAGATCAACTCCGGCGAGACGGGGGACAAGCTATTCAGCCCGCCGGAAACCCTGTACCGGAAAACGGATGAGATTGGAAAGATCGCCGACATGATTCGGCAGATGCACGAGAAAACGCGGGAAGCGCACCTTGAGGTAATGAAGGCGAAGGAAGGCCTCGAGAAGCTTATTTCAAGGCGAAACGAAACTCTCGCGTCGGTAAACACGAAGCTCGAGATGTTCAAGAAGGTTCTGGAGAACACAAGCGAGGCCGTAATCATCACCGACCTTGACGGAAACATCATGGACATGAACGACGCGATGTGCCTTATGAGCGGGTATGCACGCGAGGAATTGCTTGGGCAAAACCCCCGGATTTTCCATTCTGGCAGGCACGACGTCGGTTTTTATCGAACGATGTGGGATGGGCTAATCAAGAACGGTCATTGGGAAGGGGAGCTTTGGGACCGTAAGAAGGACGGGGCCCTTTTCCCAAAATGGCAGACCATTAATACGATATACGACGATCGCGGCCTTCCCTCCAATTACATAGGCGTGTCGACGGATATCTCCGTGATCAAGGAGGCGGAGGACAAGCTCAATCACTTGGCGTACTTCGATCCCTTGACCGGTCTGCCGAACCGAATGCTTTTCGCGGACAGGCTTGAGCACGAGATTACGTGCGCTAAGCGCTCGAAAGGCCTTTTCGCGCTGTTGTTTATCGACCTTGACCGATTCAAGAACGTAAACGACACGATGGGACATCCGACGGGCGACGAACTCCTGGTTAAGGTCTCGCAGCGGCTAACGTCGCTGATACGGGAGTCGGACACGCTGAGCCGCATTGGCGGCGACGAATTCACGATTATCCTGAAGGATATCGCGCGCGAGGAAAACGCCGGCACTATCGCCTCCTCGATCGTGCAGAAAATGGCGATGCGTTTCGAGATCGGGACCACCGACATATACATCGGGGCGAGCGTGGGAATCGCGCTGTATCCCAAGGACGCCAACGACGCGGAGACGATGATACGAAAGGCCGACGCGGCGATGTATCTGGCGAAGGACGCCGGCAAAGGGATGTACCGCTACGCCTCGGGCGAAATGGAAATTGCCAATCAGGGTAAAATCGAAATCGACTCAAAGATGCATAAGGCGCTCGAGCGGAATGAGTTCTTACTGTACTATCAGCCGCAAAACAGCGTCGGCGAGGCGACGCCCGCGATGCCTACCGGGCTCGTGGGCGCGGAGGCGCTAATTCGGTGGCGACCGGAGCCCGACGTATTGATTTCACCGGGGGACTTTTTGCCGGTCGCTGAGGAAACGGGTTTTATCGCACCTTTGGGCGATTGGGTTTTGCTGCAGGCTTGCAAGGACGCGAAATCGTGGCTTGATATGGGAAAGGGCGTTCAGATTTCGGTGAACGTTTCGGCGAGGCAATTTGAGTCTGGGTCATTGGTGGACATGGTAACCTCGGTATTGCAGACGACGGGTCTTCCGCCGCGCTTCCTCAAGCTCGAGGTAACGGAATCCGGATGTATGCGGAATATCTCGCTTGTCACGGAAACGATGAAGAGAATAAGGGCGATGGGAGTCTCATTCGCGATCGACGACTTTGGCACGGGTTATTGCTCGTTGCAATACCTGCACCGCCTCCCCGTCGATTGCCTTAAGGTCGACCAATCGTTCGTCCGCGCGATGGATGACGACCACTCTGGCGGTGATATCGTGTCCGCCGTCATATCCATGGCGAAGGCTTTTGGCCTTTCTTCCATCGCCGAGGGCGTGGAAACGTACGAACAGCTTGAACGGCTACGACAACGGGGCTGCGACAACATACAAGGTTATTTAGTGTCGCGCCCCCTGAGCTACGATGACTTTTCGGCATATTTGCGAAAGGGCTAATCGTCCTTCAGCTTTCTGATGGCTGCATCCATTTCTGTCATGCAGTTGCCGCTCTCGTTTCCGAGATTGCGGAGCTTCCCCGCTCGCGTGAGGAT
>JACCEE011268804.1_pt1 | contig 12357 bp, 13 predicted proteins | sample 7449931 | NCBI WGS metagenome assembly JACCEE01 (sample SAMN15323457, study PRJNA562643) | freshwater metagenome | isolation source: river surface water | place: USA:Blue River Watershed | collected 2017-08-19 | reverse complement strand
CGCCTGGAAGACATCGGCCTCCAGCCACTCGGCACGCTCGGCCGGCAACTGCGGATTGAGCGCCAGGTTGGCCCGGGCCTGGGCCAGCGCCGGGCCGGACGAATCGATGGACAGCACATGCGCCGCCTCACCCGCCAGCGCCTGCAACGAGAAGCCGCCGGTGTAATAAGATCGGTTAAGCACTACAAGTCGTTATGAGTGTAATTACCGCTCCAAGATTAACACTTTTTAACCGTAATTACGAAAAATTCACTTGACGTTATCAGGGCAACGAACAACACTGAAGCCACGGCTTAGTTTAAGACGTTAAATATTTCATGACTTACCACCTGAAACTTGAAATTGACCCCCATGGCGAGCGCTGGGCTATGCTCCTTGATGACCATGGGATGCCGCTTTTCTACCCGACTCTGTTCAACACAACCAAATTGCGCGGCGCGAGAAAAAGCACTTCGACCCAAGAGCAGTTCCTTACTGCGATTAAGGTTCTTAGCGAGTATTGCGATCAAAGTCGGATTAACTTGGTGGAGCGCATTCAGCGGCAAGAATTCCTGACTACCGGGGAAATGGATGGCATCAGCGATGCCTGTCGCAAGAAAAAGTGTGGCGTAAAACTGAGCAAGGTCGTCAGCCTAAAACGGGGCTACAGCCCACCAGATGTCCAGGTGGCACCGGGCACTCACAACCTCTACCTGCAGCGCATTGCGACATACCTGAAGTGGCTGTGTGAAACGCTTCTTGGAAGCAAGGCCTATTCGGCAGACACTGCCCGTGCAGTCGCCGCACTTGACACTGGTATCCGTGCCCGAGGCACTACCGGGGCGTCAAAAGCTGGTGATGATGACGCGGCACGGGGTCTCACCAAGAATCAGTATTCGCGTCTAAGGGAAATAATCACCCCTGGATCACCTGAGAATCCGTGGGGCGACCCTAATCTCCAAATTAGAAATTTCCTGATCATCCGAATGCTAATCGTGACGGGAGATCGCCGAGGTGAACTGCTCAATGCTCGCGCAGAAGACATCGATTGGGACAATGGACGGCTTAGGATCGTTCGCCGAGCGGACTCTAGGCAAGACACCCGCAGGAGGCAGGCTAAGGTTAAAACGAGGCCACGCGAGATACCGCTGTCGGAGGAAACGCTTGAGGCAATTCGTCATTATTTAGTGCATGTGCGCAAGCACATTCCTAACGCAAGTAGGCATTCCTACCTTTTTGTGACGCACAAGAGCGGACCAACACAAGGACAGATGCTGTCCCTGCAAGCGGTCACTGACATCTTTGTCGCAATACGTCGTGTCGATGCGTCTCTAGAAATCAGCTCTCACGATCTGCGGCACTTCTGGCATCGGAACTTCAGTAACGGCGTTCGCAACCAGCCTGACATCAGTTACAAAGAGGCTGAAGCATGGCGGCGGGTTCTCGCTGGCTGGGCACCGCACAGCACCATGGGGCAGCGCTACAACCTAGCGGATATCCAGGAGCAAGCCTACAAGCTGCAACTCGATATGGCCGAAAAGCGCGATCAAGAGCTGAGGAAAATCAAAAACGAAAGGAAAGAGCGTGCTTGACAGCGCACCTGATCAACTCGGGGGTCACACATCGGCGGATGGCAATCGTTCGTCCACATATCAACCGGAGTGGCGCACATCAATGAAAGGTCACAAATTTGACCTGAATGGTGATGAATGGAAACTCTCATCGAAGATGACCATACGTCCCGTTACGCTGAGGAATATCCTGCGCCCATATCCCACTCTTCTGGAAGGGGCTATCCGCACACTTGCTTGGTACGCTGAAAACAAAAGCGGGATGACTGCAGAAATCATCCGACATATCCTAGGTGAAATGATCGAAAAATTTCCACCTAAACTCGATTTGATTGAGCCGCATGTCTTAGTCGGCTTCAGGCAATTCATTCTTGACCGAGATGGGAACGATAATGGCGGCATGGTAAAGATACGCCCATATCTTTGCAAATGGCATGCACTTGGATTTCCTGGCATTAGCGATTCCGCGCTACAGGCAATAAAGGGCTGGAAGCTAAAGTCAGCAGAAAAATATGCCCGCGTCAATCGACGCGATCCAAACGGAGGGCCACTGGAACCCGAGGAGCAGAACGCGCTTAGAATCGGAGCACTGCGCGCTTACGAGCGCGGCGAGATCAGCACTGCTTGGTACGCTCAGTATGTCCTATTGGACTACACTGGTCGGCGGCCGGAGCAGCTAATAAGGCTGAAGTGGAAGGACCTCGACGACACCCACATTGAAGACCCGCTATACGGCGACATCGCGCCGAAACGATTGTATTTGCTGCACATACCGCGCGCCAAAGGAAAGCGCAAATGGCGCGAACACTTTCGCGCCGTGCCCCTGGCGTACGACGACTGGAATCTGTTGTTGGCCCTGCGCGCGGAAACTTCCATTCGCTTCGAACGCATGCTGGCTGAAGCCGGCCTGACCCTTCAGCCGCGCGACCTCAAGACGTTGCTGGAGGAACTGCCAATGTTTCCTGGCTGGATCCGCTTGCAGAAATCACTAGAGGAATGCAAATTGCTGTTCGACAGGGGGCAGCATGGTGATGCGATAACACTTCTGCGACAAGACGCCTCGTCAGATACATGGGAACAGTTTAGTTCCACACTACAGAATTCTTTCAAAAGCACCGTCGAAGCGGCCGGCGTTAGGAACCGCGACGGAGCGCCGATCAAAATGTTCACGACGCGCCTCCGCTACACTCTAGAGTCCAATATGTATCGTGTGGGAATACCGCCTCCCGTACGAGCGTTTAACCTCGACCACGATTCCATTCACCCGCTGATCAACTACAGTAAGAATTCAGCAGATCGAGCGTCCCACTGGAGCAAGGCCACCCTGCCGCAGATGCAGCGGCTGGCTAGCTATTTCAAGGTCCAAGTAGTCGACAGTGAAGCTGATGCTATCGCTGGAAACGACCCAGAGCAATCCCGCCTGCTGGTCGCCAATGCTGAGGCCGGGGCGACCTGCGCCATCAAGCGCGGCTGCGGAATGGGACAAATTCCGCGCTGTTGCTATAACGGCTGCAACCACTTCCAACCCTGGGTCGACGGCCCGCATACCGCCTTGCTGGAGGAATTGCTGGCCGAACGGGATGAGTTCATCACCGTCCTAGACCCTGTCAGGGAACGCGCCACCATCGAGGCTGCCGACATGCTCATCCTTTCCGTCGCTGCGGTGATACTCAGATGCGAGGAGCGGCGAAGGGAGCTTGCGGAGCACGTCGCGCAACGCCCGCATGGAAGAAAGCAAAAATGAAACAAATTCTTCCAAACATAACGACATCGGCCGACGTATTGGTTCTTACTGGTTCAGGACAGAGTATTGCTGAGAAGGCATTGCTCTCGTATATCGAAGAAGGAAAACTGCTATTCACTGGGTTGACCTTCGGATGCGCGTGGGAGCATTGGAGTTGGCCTAACGTTGGGGTATTCGGAACGCACAGAACGCTAAAGAAGGGGCGCCCCAAAGTTAACGGTCCCGACCAAATGCTGCATCCTCAGTTCATTGATTTCGCCAGGGCCTTCCTTAGCCATGCTCAGAGTAGTCGTCCAAGTCTAAGCAATCGCCAAAGAGAGCTGGCTGTGTTGCGGATTATCGAGATGGTTCTTGATGATGAGGGTGCCAACGGAAATCCAACCGAGATCACTCTCCATACCCTCAACCGCGTTGCAACGATAATTACCGAGGTATACACAGGCAACGATACCAAATATCAATACGGTCAATGTATTGCACGAATCGCGACAGAACTGCAATCCAAAGGTCTTACAAGAAACGCAGTCGGATCATTCTCCAATCCGATTGAGTGCCCCTCATACTTCCGGTTAACGCTTACTGACGAGGCAGAGAGGCATCGCGCCAAGCAGTTGCCCGACGAGCGTGCACTTATAGCAATGAACTCCGTGTTCGCCCAGATCACGGAACCGACGCTGCCAGATAATGTCATTGACGTTTTTGTTACTAGCTGTGGAGTTTTGATCCAGGCCGGCAGCAAACGTGGTGGTGAGCTATTTGAAGCACGCATCGGCGCTTTATTTAGCGAGAAAGACAGCGAAGGAAAATTGCAGTGGGGCTTACGCTGGCGGAGCTTTAAGAATCCAAAGGACCCGACTCGCCCAAGTTGGTTCTCCGAACCCATGGCACCCTATGCCATAGAAGCATACAACCGAATCGTTGCAATTACAGACGAACCTCGGCGATTCGCGAAGTATTGCGAGGAGCAGTTGGCTATTCGGAGAAACAATCCGAACGACGAGCGTTTGCGTTTCTATCGCTACCCAGGCTTCCCAGACTTACCGGAAAACCAACCACTATCAAAAGCGCAGACTTTAAGCGCTTTAGGTTCAAAAGCACACTCGTCCGAAACTGCTAATAAGATTAGTGCTCTGCGGAGCAGGAACCTCGACACCGCCGATGGCGCGTACTCGCTGAGCAGCCTATGGCACTCAGTACTCGACCGGCTGCCTCAAGGCTTTCCGTATGTAAAGGGTGCCAAGGACAAGAAGCTCAAGTACAGCGAAGCACTGTTCTGCATGCATCCTTACCAGCTCGCGAAACTCCAAACAAACCCACTTGGACTTTGGATGCCTAGTTTGGAAACGCTTGCCTACTATATCCGCGGGACCGAATCCACCTGCGGCTTCTTCGTGCGTCACCGAGTCACAAATGACAACGGCGAGCCGGTACACCTCAAGTCCCATCAGATTCGCCACCTGATCGATACCTTTAGCCATGAAAGCACTGGTGAGCACTTTCAATCTAGGGAAGCTATCAACGCCTTAGCCGGGCGTACGGCACAGTGGCAGGGTGACACCTATAACCATGTCCCGGCCGGGGAATATGCTGAACGTGCCCGTCGCGCAACGCAACAGGCAGATGGGCGGAATGCAGTGTTCGACCTGCCCGTAGTGGCCGGGCAAAGCACCGAGGAAATCCAGACCAAGCACTGGTCGGTACGGCTACGTCCGCTCAGTTGCGCCGGCATCGACATGCACTACCGCAGCGCGACGATTGCCACGATTTGGGGTGGCTGCGAGCATGATTGGCTGCTAAAGCCCTGTCCTTATAGCCGGGATTGCCTTAACTGCACCAGCCATGTCTGCATCAAGGGGATTGGCAATGATGACCAGGAACGCCTTGAGCGGTTGAAGAAGCTGCTCGAAAAAATCATCGTTCAGCAGGGCATGTCGCGGGAGGCACACGAACGCGGCGATCCTGGGACAAAGTTCTGGCTTGACTATCAGACCGCGTACCGCGAGCGCGTCGAGGAACTGATCGACCTGCTTGAAAGCCCTGCCACTCCCGATGGCGCGCAGATTCGGCTAAATGGTACGGCCAACACCCACCTGCACCGCGTACTCCAGCAAAAAGTTCTCGAATCGGTAGAGCGGCAGATGCTCGAAACCGACGCCGTTGAATACCTCCTCGCCGCCTATCGAGAAAACCGCGCGCTGCCATTGGATACAACTACTGCGTTGCTGGAGAACCACTATGGCACGTAACAAGGTCTTTACCGCCCGCGACATCGAGGCAATCGTCACCATCATCCGCGACTGGCCGAAAGAGACGATCAATTGGGACGGCGTGCGCAAAGCAGCCGTCAAGGTGCTCGGCTACGAGCCGTCACGCCAAGGCCTCAACCAGCGTGAAGAAATCCTGCGTGCGTTTCAGGCCAAGAAAGGGCATCTGCGTGTACAGCCGAAGGACACATCGCCCATGCCATCAAGCCTCGCCGTCGGTGCACGTCGCATCGCACGGTTGATGGCTGAGAACCGCGAACTCGAATTGCAGAACAAACGATTGATGGAACGCTTTAGAACGTGGCAGTACAACGCAAGCGCCAAGAACATGACCGAAGCTGATCTCGACAAACCGTTGCCGTTTCTCGACAAGCATGTGAGCGAGTCGGCGAAGGATGAATACGGTAGGGTCAAATGAACCAATCCGGCCAGCAGATCAGAACACTTTCTACACCTTCCCGATTAGACAATCACAACTGAATCGAGAACTAAAACGATAGCATCAGTTCCATTTCTGGCTCACTAACTGTCCTTTGAAACAAATCAAAAGTCATCGATTGACCGCTATCTAGAACATATTTGTGCATCGTTGATGTCTTGTCACGCCAGATTTCGCTGACTTTCCCAAGTTGAAAATCGTCACTTCCGTTCATATAGCCGGGACTAAGCAATGACATACCAATTATTTCTTGGCTATCGTTTTTTTGGTTAATCACCTCTAGCGCATCCCGTAATTGTCCAAACAGTAGATGCCGATCCAGTGTTGAATCCTCCTCTTTCAGTCTTACATGAATTAGGAATAAGGGAATCGCTATTGCCAGTTCAACCCAACGCCAGGTTTTGTCGCCCAAACCGGGATTGGTGAGAGCGGAGGACTGCTGAGCTTCCGGCCATGTATAGAACATTGCAACCTCCAAAGATTGATATCAGGAGGAGTATTGTAGATTATATTCCGTGGATTGTTGGTCTACATCAATCCATTCTTGGGGTTGTGGAAGACTACAACTTCGATACCCTTAGACAGGAATTTGCCGAGCAACTTAAATTTGCCCGCAAACGTTCTGGTCTCTCCCAAGAGGCGCTTGCACTTGCAGCTGACGTTGATCGTACTTACGTCTCGCAATTGGAGCGAGGCGTTGCCAATCCATCTTTGCTAATCCTGCACAGGCTTGCGTCTGTGCTGTCATGCAGATTAGTCGTATCTGTTCTATCAAGCTCTAAGACTGAATAGCATTTGTTTGCCCTATTCTTGGGCGCTCATCGATGCAAAATATGCATCCCGAAGTGCCTGCGCATCATTGAGGGCCTGATGTTGCGGACGTTCCGAACGTAAGAACCATTCGATGTAGCCACTATTGAACGCTCGACGCTGACTGCCGTTCAACTGTGCTTGCACGTTATCCCATTGCCAATGAAACGGCCAGCTATAGCCAGTTTGCTTGAAGTGCCTGCGAAGAATTCGCATATCCCAATTGCTGTCACTGACCAACAACAGTTCAGGCCCGCGTGAATTTAACCAACCGCCGATCTTGGCTGTAACCAGATTGGCAGGTAGTCCATCCCCGCGCAAAAGCGGCGTGACCATGGCAAAAACGAATTGTGAAGCGTGGGTTTGCCAATGTTCGGGTTCAACTTCGACATAGAGTGAATTATTTTGCTCGTCGACGAACCCGGCGCTGACCAACATCGCTGTCGATTTGAGATCAGAAAATTCGAGATCGAAGAAGATTTTTGGGATCACAGTTTCGCCTTGCACTATTAGCCAAACACTAAATACCTCTACCAAGCCGCTTTTTCTGCCTCTTGCATTTCAGCTCCCGCAAGAAACGCCCCATGGCCCGAATAGACCGCAAGGTAGCCGACTCTGGCTCAAGTTCCCTGCCTACCGAATGCGTCGCATCCCATTCCGAATCAATTGAATCACCCTGCACTACCTTCCTTTCCGACGGTTGATGTGGTACCCGTATGCCAAGTAGTCCAAGGGGAGACGTTTCTTTACTACGAAGTCCCCGACATGAATAGCGGTGAATGGATACCCTCGAATCCCAAGACACATGCCGCAACCATTGAAGCCAAGGCTAACGTCTTTGGCCTGAGTGTAGTAGCACCATCTTTGTACCGGCTACCTGGATCGACGCTGTACATAGGAACCATACTGGTTGTATTTGCGGTTGCCGACATTCGGATCAAACTTGGCGTAAAGCATCTTTTCCGTGAGATAGATCAGTACCAGCGCCTCGCCGCTTTTGCTCGGCATACAGTGCTCGACCACCTCATACTGGTCGGCATCGTCATTCTCGAACCAAACCTCCGCCGGTTGTTTTCTGCCGCCCAAGGTTTGCTTACCGCTGTTGAGAAGATCGTAGGCAAAGCTATCGTCATCAAGCTGGTTGTGGAGCCACCAACGCTTTGGGATATCCGAAGCAGCTTTATGCCATCGAAGGCCCTTAGCGGTATAGCACGCAAGAATTACCGGCAAGGTATTGATGTCGGCAAGCCGAATACATGTTGCCAGTAGGCTGGTGTCAAAAGTTTGGGCGAGACCATCCAATTCACGGAAGCCGGGATTGCCCAATGCTTTCACCGCAGGCTGGAACAGTGGAGCAGGCATCAACAAATGGGCAGCGAAAGCATCTGCTTCTTTTTCATGCACCTTGTTGGAAGACAAATTCTCGTCAGGGTCGTCCATCCGGCAACGGAACGATTTCCCTCGATGCAAACTCCAGTGCCCGAGTTCATGTGCAATGGAAAAACGTTCTCGGCCACGAACGGTTGAAGGCTTAATGGTCGCAATTGCATAGTCACCAAGGCCGACCAAAGTTGCCTCACAGCCAGTGAGAGTCTCGTATTCGATTTCTACTCCGGCATCGAGTGCAATTGCCTCAACGTCCAAGTCACGAGGATCGCTAATACAGAACTCGGCGATAAGTGCTTCAGCATGCTCGCCTGGTGTCATGGCTCATTGCCGGAGGGCGTTTTTTTCCCCGCCAGTTCCAGTCGCTTGATTTGTCGGTACAGACGAAGAGCGTCTTCATCAGACATTTCATCTAATCCGCGAGCAGCTAATGTAAATCGTGGGTCATTGGAAGCTTTACGCAGAAATGCACGGGCATCCTGTACGGATATCGGTATTTCGAGCACCGTGCCCGATGTGGGTTTGCGGCTAGCCAGTTTTTCCCTGGCAGCCATCAGACGGCGGCGGCCACATTCTGCTTTAGCGGCATTAAGTATCTCTTGCCCTTGTGCTTTCAGCGTGGCGGGATCATCACTATCAAGTACCTCATCGTCCGACATGGCCATCAACTCCGCAAGATAGGAGTCAAGAAGCGCATCAAACTCGTCTTGCTTCTCGGTAGGTGATGTCATGATTGTTTCCTCAGCGCGACTGCTGGGGCCAGCCGTGTATCCAACCGTTTGCGGGCAGCCTCATATCGTTTCATTTCAAATCCTAGTTCCAGAGCGGCTTCTTTTCCGCGCAATCCAAGTGACCATGCAGTCAGGACGCTTTCGACATCCTGGTCACCGGCGACGAGGTTCAATATGTACTCCAGTTGGTTACGTGCATCGACGATACTTTCCGGAGTTCGATGATCCTCCGGTTGGACGCTTGGCAGTGCATCCTCATCTGTTGCCCCGGCACCAACTTCCACGGTCGAATGCTGATCTATCGGCCCATTTTCGGCCTTTTTCCGCTGGTTACTGGCAATGCTACGCATCGCCAGCTTTAGCGTGACCAGCGCATGCACTCCACGTCGCCATACGCGTTCACCGGATTGCAGCTTCACCAGGGCTTCTGCGAGCAGATTTTCTGGAGTCCAGTCGGCTAGCCCCGCCGCACAGAGCCGCGCAAGACTCATGGCTCGCTTCCAATCAGCTCCAGATAGAGCATGAAATTCTGCTTCTACCTCAGTGGGACTTAGTAGGTTATCGGGCATTTCCATTGATGACATGGCCTGGACTCTGTTCTGTAGGACTCCTGAAGTAAGGATCACGGATACGAATAAAAAAATTTATCTGTGGCATCCACAACTGTCATCTCAGGAGTCCTACTACTTATGCCCCTAATTTCAAAAGGGCCTATATGAAAACACCATGCAAGTAGAACGCAATACTGGCAACAACACAATCCGTTTTGTTGGTGAAGGCAGAGCCAAGAAAAGACATGAGATGGGCCATACCGAAATCGCGTGTGACGGCGACAGCCATTGAATGGCCATCTTGTTCTAAAGAGCCAGACTAGGACGTATTCATGAACGAAAACACAAAAAATTTGTTGGAAGAAGTCGGTCGACAGCTCGATCAGAACACATTTCCAGTAGTAAAAAACGGTGGATTTGTTTTGCCCAGGAAATCCACCGCTTCTCTCAATCGACTGGGCAAGGAGTTGAATCATGAATCAGAAAGACAGGGAAGACCCCCAGCCGAACCATGGGCAGGGGCCGTCGGACAACAAGGGTCGTCCGGTGGACCACGGCACACCGGAGGATCACGGCAGGCCGGTGAAACCTCATCGTTCGTCGACGCAAACGAAGGCAGCGTATACCGAACGTCGTTAAGCTCGGTGTGTGAGGCCTACCCTGGCACGCGGGTATGGGAACAGGAAGATGGTTTTTGGTTGCTGTCTGAAAGCCATCTTCTTCCTGGGCTCGGACGAAAAGTTGCTCTCCTTATAGGCGTTTCAACCGTCAAGCGTACCGTCAGAGGCTGGGCATTTTGGTATAGCGAGATGGCGGGTGCTTCTTGGATCGGCCCTCGCCATACAAACTTCCCAGACGGCTCTATCTGCGCCTATGAACCTCTTGATGGCACATGGGTTTTTGGCGACTCACTTGTCGAACTTCTCGACCTTTACTCAGTTTGGGTGCTACGACATCTTCATTTTGAGGTGTTTGGGCACTGGCCTGGACCACAAGCGGTTGCCCAGCCATACGAACGGATATTAGAACTTGGCGACGATGAGCAGTGTGGCTGCGGCAGGTCAGGTAAGCGTTATACCGATTGTTGCAAGGAACCCGATCTGAAAAAAAATCGAATTGCCGAGGCAATAAATTTTGGATTTTTCTCGGCCTGGGCCCTGCGCTTTCCACCTAAAGCATTGCTGGAATTTATGAAACTCCGAGGTCAGCCACCTTTAGTCGCCGAGTTAATTTAGAAACTTTGGCTACAATTTCCACAAACGGATGAATCGCCACGTCTTTGGTAGACACTTCGCGGCCAATTGAATGGCTGATCACCATATTGCCGCCTGACACCGACCAATGAGCCAATGAGCCAATGACAGGATTGGCCGAGGAGTTGCCTGTGGCGACCGAAACAGGCCAACTTCGGAGTCATCCGTCTGGATTTCGGCCAAAGCTGACTTTGGGCCTTTGGTCAGGATTCGGCGGCAATGTGCCAGTTAGCTGCCCCTCGGCAACTGCTGATGATGAACGTCCGCTTTAGCCTACGGCGTGGGACGGCACCCGACCCATATCGGACTTTCACCTCTCAAGACTCCTAACGGCAGCTATCAGACTCAACCAGCCACAGGAACCTTCTACCCACCGAGAGCAACCCTGCCAAAGCAGATCTTGGAGTAGCTGTTGGCGTACGACGTCAATTTGGCGTTTAAATACCATCGATCGAGATCGGCCAGCCCACGCGGAATGCTTTCATCGAGAGCTTTAATGGTTGTTCAGGGATGTGTGCCGGAGCGACCGCTGGTTTGCGAGTTTGCGACTTAATTTATATTCCTGCTCACCCTCCGCAGCAGCTCAATTGATGCCTCAACTTCCTCTTTTCTCACCGCAACACTTTCGATATTACAGCCAATGGGAATGCCCTTTTCTTCGGCAAAATGCTTTAACTCGTTCCAGATTTGTTCGGAGCAATCAACAGATCGTTGCAGAATATCGTTGGAATGGATCAAGTCATTCTCTAGCCAGCGAGGAATACTGATGCCTAGCCATTTCATAAATTGCAGCGTTTTCTCCGAACCGCAAGGCGTCAGGGTAAAGATCACAGGCGCAAGCGGAATGTGGTTCTCCTTGCCGTAGTAATAGTAGTCGGACAGAAAATCCTTTGATGCATTTACATCGTAAACACCCTGCGACACAAAGAACGAACAGCCCTGCTCGATTTTGCTGAACACCCTGATATGTTCATTACCTTTGACTTCATGCCTTTCCGGAATGGTGACGCCTCCAAGCACAACAGGAGTGTTGATTTGCTGGCGGAGCGCATAGGCATCTGCCACAGACATGGATACCGACTGAGAGACCGAGGACGCACCAACAAAAACCGTCAACTCATTCGTCGGTGATACGCTCCTTAGAAACTCGGACAGCTCCGCCCGGCTGTATTTACCAACCGAACGGTAAATGATCTTAGGTACGGATAGGGCAGGCAGATATTCGCGGCTATAGCTCAACGCATCGCTCGTCTCCATAAACGGAAAAGGCCGTGCTTCGCTGGTTCTGGAGGCTTTGTCTTGAATGTCGTACAGCACCAGCCCGTCTATCTTACAGCCCTGGAGTCTTTCAATCTGACGGGCCGAAATTTCTGCCATCTTGTCGGCACCAGTTCCCAGCTTGGGGGGCACGAGACCATACAAAATGATCCCACTTTCCCTGTTTTTAATTTTTTCGATCAGCATATTAAAGACGTTTTGAGCAATAGACGAACGTGGGGATTGTATCCAAGCAAGCTTTGATCAATGAGCTAGCTTAAGCGTAATGACACCCAACACAATCAACGACACGCCTAGATACCTTGTCATCGATGCCGGATCTCCATAGAAGAAGATTCCCACGAGAAAAGT
>JACCEE011919221.1_pt1 | contig 12359 bp, 16 predicted proteins | sample 7449931 | NCBI WGS metagenome assembly JACCEE01 (sample SAMN15323457, study PRJNA562643) | freshwater metagenome | isolation source: river surface water | place: USA:Blue River Watershed | collected 2017-08-19 | reverse complement strand
TTTTATTTTTATTTAAATTTGAAAAAATTTGAAATATTACAAGTATAGATAATAAATTATTTTTTTTAATTTAAACTTTATTAAATAAATTAATATTATTTTAATAATTTAATTTTTATAAAAATAATTTAATTTTTATAAAAATAACTATAAAAACTTATATTAGCTAAATTATTAGATATATCAAAATAAGGATTATTTTTATCTATAATTATAGGATTATTATTTAAATCTAATAATTTATTATTAGAAAGATCTAATATATAATTATTTGTTAAATCTTTTAATAAATTATTTTTTATATATTCATATGAATATGTAAAATCACGATATTTTGATACATTTTCACCATCTAATTTTTCATATAAACCATCTTGATTTTTATATTCATGTTTAAAATTTATTTTTTTTTCACAAATACCAACATTATTATAATTATTACAAAATCGATCATTTGGACATTTATAAATTATATTTGTTTTTTTATCAATACCACAATAAAAATTTTTTGATTCTAATATATTATTCATATATATATATATATATATTTATATATAAAATTTAATATATTTATTTTCAAAAATATTAGGGTTTCTAGCTATATAATTCCAATCTATTTTATCTTGATTTTCTTTTAATAAATCAATAGCATTATGATTTAATGATAACCAAAACCAATTAATTTTATCAATATTATTTTTTAATATATGCATTGAATTTGGATTACGACATAATTCAAACCAATTAATTTTATCTAAATTATTTTCAATTAATTCAATAGCATTAGAATTACGAGATATATAACACCAATCAATTTTATCATTATATTTTTTTAATATTTCTACAGCATTTTTATTTTTTGATATTGCACTCCAATTTATATTTTGTATATTATTTTTTAAAATTGGTATAGCATTAATATTTTCACATATATTAGTCCAATTTATTTTATTTTTATTATTTTCAAGAATATCAATAGCATTAATATTTAATGATAAATTTTTAAAATGTATTTTATCTAAATTATTAGATAATAATTCAATAGCATTATAATTATTAGATAATATAGACCAATTAATTTTATCTTTATTATTTTTTAATAATTCAATTGCATTAATATTACCTGATAAAATACTCCAATTAATTTTATCTAAATTAGTTTCTAATAAATAAATAGCATTTGGATTGTTACATAATAATAACCAATTTATTTTATCTTTATTTTTATTTAAATAATAAATAGAATTAATATTACTTGACAATTGTGAAATATTTAATTTATTAATATCAATAAATGAACGCAATTTTTTATATTTTAAATATTTATTATTTAAATATACATTTTTAAATTTTAAAGGTTTCATTTCAGGAATATTATTAAATGGATGTAATGGATGTTCTATATGTCTTTCATCAAAAATATTTATCTGTGTATCTGTTGATACTGGATTATTATTTAAAGTAAAAAATAAATATTTTGAATGCATAATTATTAATTAATATATAAATTAATTAATAAAAAAAAACTTAATTTATATCTAATAGTATTGGACAATGATCAGAACCAAATATATTATCTAAAATTAAAGAATTGTTTAATTTTATTTTTAATATATTCGAAATTAAAAAATAATCAATTCTCCAACCTTTATTTTTTTCTCTTGAATTACGTAAATAACTCCAATATGTATATTGTTTTTGTTCTGGATATAATTCTCTATATGTATCAATAAGATTACATTCTGATAATAATTTACTAAATTCATTACGTTCTTCTTTTGTAAAACCTGCAGATTTTGAATGTCCTTTATGATTAAAAATGTCTATATTTTGATGAGCTACATTTAAATCTCCACATAATATTATTGGTTTTATTTCTTGTAATTTATTAATATATTTTCTTAATATAGGTTCAAAAATTTGTGTTCTTTGTTCTAATCTTTCAAGATGTGTTTTTGAATTAGGTGAATAACATGTAATAATAAAATAATTTTTAAATTCTAATGTTATTATTCTACCTTCATTTATAAAATCATATTCTAATTTTTCTTCTAAATAATCAAAATCTTGATAAACTTTTAATGGTTTTATTTTTGACATAATACCAACACCTGAATAACCTTTTTTATTTTTTGAAGTATTTAAATAAATATATGTATATTCATCATATATTTCAAATTCATTTAAATGACATGAAGAACATTTTATTTCTTGTAATAAAATTATTTCTGGTTTATAATCATTAATTATTGTTTTTAATGCATTTACTTTTAAATTTTTATTATTAGATCTAATGCCATTAATATTAAAACTAATAAATATCATAATATTATTATAATAATATTTTTATTCAGATAATTCACGAATTAATAGATCAAAATTTTCTGTACTTTCAGATAATGCACGAATTAATGGTTCAAAATTAGTTAATGGTTCAATATTACTATTAATTACTGGTTTAATATTTTCTTTATTTTCATAACTATTGTTCATTTTTTTATATTAATATTATTATTTTTTTATATTAATATGATAATAATTCAATTTTTTTAAAAATAATATAAAAAAATAATAATAAACATTTATATAATGAAATTATTAAAAAATTTAGATGAATTTAATGAATTAATTCAAAATAATAATAAAGTTGTTATTGATTTTTTTGCGAATTGGTGTGGACCTTGTCATATTATCTCTCCATGTTACGAAGAATTAAGTAATAAATATATAAATATTACATTTGTCAAAGTTAATATTGATGAAGCACAAGATATAGCAGATAAATGTAATATTTCTTGTATGCCAACATTTCATTTTTATAATAATAAAATGAAAATTAATGAATTAAATGGCGCTAATCATATACAATTAAAAGATTATGTAGATATTCTTGAAAGAAAATAAAATTTATTTATTTTCATATAAAATTTTATCATATATTAATTCATTATCAATTATATTTGATTCTATAGATGTTTTTTTATAATTAGATAATAATTCTAATGGAAAAAATACATCACAATCAAAATTATTTTTAATATATGTTAAATGTATTTTACTACAATTATCATTTATTAATGCTTCTTTATAAAGTTCAACTCCTCCTATTATAAATATTTTATAAATATCTATAATATCATTACATATATTTAATGCTGAATTAAAATCATTAGCAATAATTACATCATTTTGTGATGTTAAAGTTTTACTAACAACAATATTTAATCTTTTTTTTAATGGTTTATTACCAATAGATTCATATGTTCTTCTTCCCATAATTAATACATTAATTTTATTTTCAGGTTTAAAAGTAGTAAGATTATAAAAATTTTTTAAATCTAATGGTGCATTCCAAGGAATTATACCATTTTTTCCAATTCCTCCATTAGCAGTACACGCAACTATTATTTCAAACATGATAATATTAAATATTAGATATTATTTAAATAATATTAATTTTCAATATTTTTTTTAATATATATCATATATATTTTTTTTAAATTATTAAATAATTTAAATTTATTTGTTAATAATTTCCAATTAATAATATTTATTTTATTTTTACAAATTAATAATTCATTATAAAATATTTTTTCTTTATGAAGTTCTAATTTTAATTGATAAATTGATAAAATATATTTTTTAATCTTTTCATTTAATATAATTATATCTTGATTTAATGTAAAATTATCAATTTGTATTAATATAGATATAAAAATAATAATTGTATTTAAATAATAATTATTTATAAAATATAATATTTTAGTTATAATATAACTAATAAATATTAAAATATTAATATATAATATAAAAATAAAAATAATATTAAACATATATATATAAATAATATTTTATAATGAATTATTAATTTGTATATTTTTTATTTAAAACATTGAGGCATACATGCAGGAGAGTTATTATAAATAACTCTTTGAGTTAATAAAAATCGATTATTAATATCAAAATATCCAAAATTATAATTTTTTTCAATTAATTTAAATTCAATTTTTATCAAATAAATATTCATATTTTTATTATTATAATACCAATATGGTATCATATCACTAACACTAGTAATAATATTAATAGGTAAATTATGTTGATTAAAATTATTATAAAAAATAGGTTTTTGACGTCTAATTTTTTCTCTAGTATTATCTTTCCATTGTGTAATCCAATAATAAATATTATTAATATCATTTTTTAAAACTGATATTTCTTCATGATTTTTATATTCTAATTTAAAATCACTTTTTAATAAATCTATTATTTTACTTTTTTTATCATGATTATAAATATATCTAATTATTTTTTGTCTAGTATTATTAGTATTTACTAAATCTACTAATTTTTTTTGACTTATAGATAATAATTTACATCTCCATTCTTTTAATTTTTTTAAAAAATCATTATATTCTTTTATATATTTTTCTTTTTCTATTAAATATTCTAAAAATTTTTTATTAATTTTTGTTTTAGGTTTATTAGGTTTATTAACTTTAATAAATTTTATTTTTATATAATCATTAAAAATAAAATTATTATCATTTAAACATAATACATTTTTATTTATTATATTATAAATATTTTTTTTTAATTCTTTAATAGATATTTTTCCATTATATGGAATACCTTTAATTATACCATAATCATTCACACCTATATAAAAAATACCTGATTTTATTTTAGTATTCCAAAAACTTGAAGCATATTTAGGTAAATATACTTCTAAATATTTTTTCAAATTTTTTATTACATCTTTATTAAATTTAAAACTATTATTATAACAATATTTTTCTGCTAATTGCATATCAATATGCATTCCAGATAAATTAAAAGTAAACTCTTTATACTCCTTTTCAATTGTTTCTTTGCCTATATAATCATTAAAAAATACAACCATACAATTATTAATATATAGACACTATTAATATTAATAGTATTAATATTCAGTTTTTTTTTAAATTATTAAAAAAATAAATTTCTATTAATTGTTGTCTTCTTTTTCTTAATTTAGTTAAAGTTTCTAATATAATTTTATTATTATCATAATTATTTAACCAATTATTAAATAAATTATTATAATAATCAATACTATCTTCTAATAATGGATAATTATTAATTTCTTCACATGCCATCCATTTTGCTTCAATTAAATAACCTATATTTAATAAAAAATGTTTTACTATACATGGTTTACAATATTTATTTTTATCAGCTAAATGTTCTTCAAGTAATAATGTTTGGATAATTACTTGTTTCATATTATATTTTGGGTCATTAACTGGATCTTTTGCAGTACATGAAGATTTTGCTGAACAAAAATTATTATTAATAGATTTTTTTAATGGTATACTATGAGATTTATAATTATTAATATAATAATTATAATTATGAATATATATAATAATTATAATTAAAATTATTATTATTCCAATTAAATATTTTTGCATTATATATATTTAATTTAGATAAAATAATTTATTTTTATGGAAAACCAATATGATAAAAATCATAGAATTACTATCACACCTAATGAAAATAAATATGATGATTATAATGCATTAGATATATTAGCTATATTTTTAAAAGGACAAAAAATTATTTATATTGAATCTAAAACATATTGTCAAGATATATTAAATAAATTAATGATACCTGCTATTTTATTATCTGTATTAATAAGTGTTTTTAGTATGGTTTTTAATAATTATATTTATGGACCTATTATTATTGCTTGTATTGCAGGTTGTAATTCATTTTTATTATCAATGATATCATATTTAAAATTAGATGCTAAATCAGAATCACATAGAATATCATCATATAAATTTGACAAATTACAAACATTATGTGAATTTAATTCTGGAAAATTATTATTATTTGGTAATGATAAAGTAATTGAAATGATTGATTATATAGAAAAAGAAATAAAAGAAATAAAAGATATTAATAAATTTATAATACCTGAATATATTCGTTATAATTTTAAAAAAATATATTCAACAAATATTTTTTCTTTAATAAAAATGTTAAATAATGAAGAAAAAAACCTTTTTAATAAATTAATAATTGTTAATAATAAATTAAATAAAGAATTTAATGAAGATTTATTATTAGAAAAAGAAGAAATTATTAAAACAATTAATTTATTTAGAAATAAATATTTAGATATTGATAAAGATTTTAATTTTGAAATTGAAAAAAATATTCCAAAAATTACTTGTTTTAGTTGGTTAAAAACTTAAAAAAAATTGAATATTTTTTTAATTATTTATCTTATTATACATATTTATATTAAATGACAACAATCAAGTTAGTTATTATTGGTGCATGTAAAACCATTAATGGTTCTCCTTTATGTGAACAAGTATTAGATGTTACAGAATGGAATAATAATAATCAAGCAGGTCATTATACTCTTGTAATGTTAAAACAAGAATATCCTGATATTGAAATCATTTGCATTGATCCTCTATATCCTAATGATGCTTTTATCAATGGTATTAAATATGTTAAAGATTATTTTAAACAAGTTGAAGTTGTCGGTGTATTAGATGAAAAGAGTCATAATATAGTTATAGAATTTTGTAATTTCTATAATGAAAATTGGACATCTGATGGCATTGGTAAACCATTTATTGATCCTAAATATAAAGTTTCATGGTTAGCTTGTGGTTGTATGTGGAATGATGGTTTACCAAAAGATGCTTTTGACAAAATCATTCAATATAAATTATATACTCCATTTGATTCAATGAACGTCGATAGTTATCTTACATCGATTGGATATACATCATCAATCAAAGAAGAATTTATGAAACCATTTATACAAGGCATTTATCAAGTTCTTGGTTCTGTTATGTTTCGTGGTTGTACATCGACTGATTATACATGCGAAGAGCCAATTAGAGAATTATTTCAAATTATAGATTCACCTTTGAATTCTAAACAACAAGAAGAATTACAAATCTTTATCAATGGTGAAAAACACTGGAATAATTTATCTCTAGAAATCAGACGCAACATATCAGAATTCATTTATGGAAAATTCCAGAATTAAATTAAAAAAATATTGAAAAATATATATTATAATAATTTTATTAATATATTCTATATACAAAATGGATAATTATCAAACTCCTCTGACTTCTCATAATAAGGTTGCTCCTAATGCTCCTAAAAAACCAGGAGTACCATATACTCCAAAAGACCTTTTTGAAGTTCAAAAACAACTTTGGTTTTAAGCTTTCAATTTTTTTATAAAAAAATTGAAAATATTTTATTTTATTGTTTAAATAATACAAATTGAAATTTGGACACCTATTGATAAAGCTTTATATTTATCTGTATTAAGAACATGTTGAATAATTATATAGTTCTAAATTTATTTTTATTATATCAAATGGTTTATATTATTTTTCAAAAAATAAATATCATATAGATTTATTAACAAGTATTACTACATGAATATTACTTAATCCAATTAATATATTTAATTATATTAAATATATTAATTTTGATAAAAAAATTTACAAAGAATTATTAATATTATCAGATGTGTATACAAATCGCTATATCATTTAGTTTTAAACAAATGATATATAATAAAATTATAAATTAAAATTTATTTTAATAATTATGAATAAAATACTAAATATTAATAATAGTTGGAAATAATAATTGTAAAAAATATTATTATTATTATTAGAAATATTATTATTATTATTATTATTATTATTATTATTATTAGAAATATTATTATTATTATTATTATTATTATTAGAAATATTTAAATTATTATTATTATTAGAATTATTATTATTATTTGAATTATTATTATTATTTGAATTATTATTAGAAATATCTATATTATTATTTGAATTATTATTAGAAATATCTATATTATTATTTGAATAATTATTAGAAATATCTATATTATTATTTGAATAATTATTAGAAATATCTATATTATTATTAGAAATATCTATATTATTATTAGAAATATCTATATTTTTACATATTCCATTAATACAAGTTTCATTATTTTTACATTTATATTTTTTTTTTAATGAATAGTTATAACCACAATATTCATTATTATTTGGAAATATTTTATTTCCATGATATTCATTATTATAATCATTACAATCATTTAAATCAGAAACACATAAATTATTTTCATTACAACAATAATTATTTGGACATTTATATATTCTTTCATTATTTAAATCAATACCACATATATTATTTTCTGTAGTATCAAATGATTTGTTATTATATTTATTTTTAATATTATTAATATGTTCATATTTAAAATTATTAATAACATTATAATCAGAATATAATATTTTGTTAGCTATTTCTATTTTATCGTAATTATTATTATATAAACCTAAACAATGTTTTTTTTCAAATCCACATATTCCATCATTAGAACAACATTGATCTTTTGGACATTTAGTATTATTATTTTGAACTCCACATTTTCCATCAGTTGAAATATTTAATTTATTTATTTTTGGTGTATTTCTAGATACATTTATACCATCATAATTTTTAATATCAATATTTTGATCATCAATTATAAAATTATATGGAATATTATTATTATTATCACATATTCCTAAATTATAATTACAATATTTATTATCAGGACATTTATAATGTGTATTATTACTAATATCTATACCACATAAACCATTAATAGATGGTAAAGGATCTTTTTTTATTATTTCTTTTGTTAATTTATTTACTAATATATCATAATTTTTATTAGCATTAATGCCATTATATTTTGTTTGATTATATTCACAATAACTATAACCTTCTCCACAATAATTATTAATAGAACAACATTGATTATAAGGACATTTTTGATAATTAATTCCGCATAACATTTTATATAATTACTATAAAAAATAATTCTGTAAATATTATATGTATATAATTTATACATATAATGTTATTAGATGAATTTAAAAAAATTATAAATAATGAAAAACCTTGTATAATTATGTTTTATGCTTCATGGTGTGATTTATCTTTTGAATTTATTAATAAATTTATAGAATTATCGAACTGTTCAAAAGATATAAATTTTTCAACTATTGATATTGATCAAAATATTGATATAACAGATTATTGTAATATTAACTCATCATGTATTATTCAAATATATTATAAAAATAAATTAAAATGTGAAACTATTTTTACATCTAAAGAAGATTTACAACAAATTCTTAAAGAAAGTTTAGAATTTATTAATAAAAATAAAAGAATTATATATAATAATCCAATTGTTATTGGTGATAAAATTATATATAAAGATTATAAAAAAATAATATATGATTTTTAATTTTTTTATTCGTATATTTTATATAAAAAAAAATATTTTATTATATATTTTAAATATTTTTTATTATATAAATGGTTTTAAGTTTACAACAAAAAGAATTGATGTTTAAATATAGAGATAAATCATATATATGCGCAATTTTATGTCAAGAATCAAATGAATGGTATGGTTTTTTAAAAACAATTACTAATATACCATTAATTATTATTAGTACTGGATTAACTGTTTTAAATTCTATAGATGATGTAGATAATAAAATAAAATTAGTTAATATTGTATTTAATGCAACATTTGCTTTAACATTAGCATTAATTAATAATTATAAAATATCAGAAAAACAAGCTAATTTTAAATCATTAAATTTAAAATATACAAAATTAACACATTATATTGAAGATAAAATAACAAATGATATAGATTTATGTTCAAAAGATGATATTAAACAAATAATTAATGATTATGATATATTAGAAGAAAGTTTAGATTTTGCATATCCTAGATTTATAAAAAGAAGAGTTAAGAATAGATATTATGGGAAAAAAACTTTACCAAATATTTTAAATTGTGAACTTGTTTTTAATAATATTAATAATATATCTGATATTAAATATTTAAATGTTGATAATACACCTATTATTAAATATTTAAATATTGAGAATACATCTAATATTCAACAAACTCCAAAAATACTTTTAAATAATATTAAAACTAATTCATTTAAACGTAATAATGATACTAATATTTCACCTTTAAATAAAAATAATAAATATTTTAAAAATAATATATTTTTAGAAAATGATGATATTAAAGAAGATAATGAAGATAATAAAAATATAGTAAACAGTAATATTATAAATACACAAAGTAATAATGATATTATGATAGTACCATTATCATTAAAAAAACATAATTGTTGTTTAAATAGTCCTTCATTAGTTATTTCGACAATACAATAAAAAACAATATAAAAATAAATAACTAATTATTTTTATAAAATGTGTGGTATATGGTTATCAATAAGTAATAATGATTATTATGAATATTTTAAAAAAATAAATAATAGAGGTCCTGATATGTCTATTTATCAAAAAATAAATAATATAGCAATTGGATTTCATCGTTTAGCTATATTACAACCTAATTTTTCTGGAAGTCAACCATATATGTATAATAATAAAATTTTAATTTGTAATGGTGAAATTTATAATTTTAAAGAACTAATATATAAATTTAATTTATCTATTTATAATAAAGCTGATTGTTTAACAATTTTACATTTATATGAAAAATTAAATTTTGAAGATTTTGTAAATTTATTTAAAAATAAAGAAATTATTGGTGAATTTGCATTTATTATAATAGAATTTGATGATAACCAACAATTTAAAAAAATTGTAGCATGTAGAGATAATATTGGTGTTAGACCATTATATTATTTTATAGATAATAATGAAGTTTTATTTTCATCTGAAATTAAAGGTATACCTAATAATAATTCAATAAAAGAATTTCCTCCAGGTAATTTATTTATTTATAATGCAGATAAAACAAATGAATATATAGATTTTAAAACAATATACGATACTAAAGAAATTTTTGATAAACCAGAAGAATATTATTTAGAAAGAATTAGAACAGCTGTTATTAATTCAGTAAAAAGAAGATTAATTTCAGATAAACCAATATCATTTTTATTATCTGGTGGTGTTGATAGTAGTATTATAGCATCAGTTGCATCAAAGATTTTAGATAAACCAATAAATACTTTTTGTTGTGGTATGAATGATGGAATAGATTTAATTTATGCTAAAAAAGTTGCTGATTTTATAAAATCTAATCATACAGAAGTTATTTTTACACCAGAAGAAGGATTAAATAATATTGAAAATGTTATATTAACAACTGAAACTTGGGATGTTACTACAATTAGAGCATCAGTTGGACAATATCAAGTTAGTAAATATATTAGTGAAAATACAGATTTAAAAGTTGTTCTTATCGGTGAAGGCCCTGATGAAGTTTGTTCTTCATATTTATTTAATTATTATGCACCAAATGATAAAGAATTACATGAAGCATCTAAAGAATATGTTCAAAAAATTCATATGTTTGATGGTAGAAGAGCTGATAGATGTATTTCACATTGGGGATTAGAAGCAAGAGTTCCTTATTTAGATTTAGAATTTATTGAAGCTTATTGGCAAATTCCTGCAGAATGGAGACATCCTAAATATAAAGGTATTGAAAAATGGTGGTTAAGAAAAGCTTTTGAAGGTTATTTACCTGATGAAGTATTATGGCGTAAAAAAGATGCTTTTTCTGATGCTATAAGTTCTAGTAAAAAAAGATGGTATGAAATTATTCAAGATTCTGTAATTATACCATATATAAATGGTGATATAGCAGAAAAAGAATATTATATGAAAATTTTTATTGAGTATTTTTCAGAAAATAATATTAATATTATTCCTCATTATTGGCAACCTAAATGGATTATTAAAGATAATGAATTTATAAATCCATCAGCAACTATTTTAGATGTTTATAATTAAAATATTTGTAAACAATTAAATAATTTATAATTTGTTAATTAATTATAAATTTAAAGAATAAATATTAAAATTTTAATATTAAATATTGCCATATAATATATATTATTATATATTCAAAAAAATGTAATAAAATAATTTTTTCATTAATATGTTTATAAATTAATTCTATTAATTCATTTTGTTTCTTTTTTATTAATTGTTTATAATTAATATTATTATTATAATTTTTATTTAAATCATTAATACTAATATTATTATTAATATTATTGTTTTTTATATTATTAAAATGTAGATTCCATTTATTATTTATTAATTTTAATATTGAATATGTTTAACTTTATCTCTTACAATTAAATAATTTATAATTTGTTAATTAATTATAAATTATTATTTTTATTTTATTTTTTTTAAATTTTTTTTATTTATTATTTTATAATGGTTAAACTAAA
>JACCEE011221455.1_pt1 | contig 12361 bp, 17 predicted proteins | sample 7449931 | NCBI WGS metagenome assembly JACCEE01 (sample SAMN15323457, study PRJNA562643) | freshwater metagenome | isolation source: river surface water | place: USA:Blue River Watershed | collected 2017-08-19 | reverse complement strand
GTTTGACCATCGCAAAGTTTCAATCCACGCCCCCGCGTGGGGGGCGACCTTCTTCACCGGTTCCCCCCGATGGGGGGTAGGGGGGTTTCAATCCACGCCCCCGCGTGGGGGGCGACCAGACCGGGCAGGAAAGCAGTTGCAGGGCAGGAGTTTCAATCCACGCCCCCGCGTGGGGGGCGACCGACAGCTGCCCATGCCTCATCAGCGGGCAGCCAGTTTCAATCCACGCCCCCGCGTGGGGGGCGACTAGCAAAGGGCCTTTTGCCGTATTACAAACGGTCAGTTTCAATCCACGCCCCCGCGTGGGGGGCGACCCCCTTCGTCCGCTGCTGGTACGGCGGTTCAGAGGTTTCAATCCACGCCCCCGCGTGGGGGGCGACAACTGAAATTTAAATCCATCATTAGTCCAACTGTAATGTTTCAATCCACGCCCCCGCGTGGGGGGCGACAAAACGCTTTGCAAGGCCTTTGCGTGCAAACCAGTTTCAATCCACGCCCCCGCGTGGGGGGCGACGTTACGCCCTCGGAGTCCAGCGCGATATAAAACTTTGTTTCAATCCACGCCCCCGCGTGGGGGGCGACATAAATGTGGCGAATGCGTCTTTGGTCCAAAAAAGTTTCAATCCACGCCCCCGCGTGGGGGGCGACACCATCTTCCGCGCGCCGCCGCTGGCATCCTAAAGGTTTCAATCCACGCCCCCGCGTGGGGGGCGACGCGAGGCGGTCAGTCATCTTGCTTCGTCGGCCAATGTTTCAATCCACGCCCCCGCGTGGGGGGCGACAAGTTTATCCGCGCGGCGGTCGAAGCGGAGCGAGAGTTTCAATCCACGCCCCCGCGTGGGGGGCGACTCTTTCTTTTGCGCTCTTTATGAGTTCCTCAAGGTTTCAATCCACGCCCCCGCGTGGGGGGCGACAAACAGCCGCGCTTGATGGCTCGTCCTGTTCCTCCCTGTTTCAATCCACGCCCCCGCGTGGGGGGCGACTCACCGGGCGCGGGAGACCGCGTCCTTGCATCATGTTTCAATCCACGCCCCCGCGTGGGGGGCGACGGCTTACGCATCACCAAGGCAAGCAGCCTTGGCAGTTTCAATCCACGCCCCCGCGTGGGGGGCGACAAACGCATATTTGGGAATCCTGAAAGGCGACTGCGGAGTTTCAATCCACGCCCCCGCGTGGGGGGCGACGCGGCGGGGTGTGGACTGTCAAAGCGTATAACTATCCGTTTCAATCCACGCCCCCGCGTGGGGGGCGACGTCTGCTGCCGCCTGGGGGCATGGATGCCCTGTTTCAATCCACGCCCCCGCGTGGGGGGCGACCCGTGGCCAATATAGATGCGGCTGCCGGGGGCGTGTTTCAATCCACGCCCCCGCGTGGGGGGCGACCCACAAGCCGCGTCAACTCGGATAAGCGGGGATCAGTTTCAATCCACGCCCCCGCGTGGGGGGCGACCGCTGCACGAGCTTGTCCATGCTGCCGTGCGTGCAGGTTTCAATCCACGCCCCCGCGTGGGGGGCGACCCTGGTGAAGCACATCAGCGACGGCTGGGATATCAGTTTCAATCCACGCCCCCGCGTGGGGGGCGACTATATTCGTATGTTTTCAATGTCTTGCACACAACGTTTCAATCCACGCCCCCGCGTGGGGGGCGACGAGTTCGGAGATTTCCAACGTGAGTGGTGCGTTTCAATCCACGCCCCCGCGTGGGGGGCGACGAGTCCACTCCGCCTTGACTTCCCGCGCCAATTCCTGTTTCAATCCACGCCCCCGCGTGGGGGGCGACGCAACCGTGAGGCCGAGTACCCTCACAGCGTCTCTGTTTCAATCCACGCCCCCGCGTGGGGGGCGACCGCCCGCCAGCGTCCGGGACGGATGCGCGACGGGGTTTCAATCCACGCCCCCGCGTGGGGGGCGACCCGCAAAATGTGACGTTTAATTTCAACGGAATGCAGTTTCAATCCACGCCCCCGCGTGGGGGGCGACTTGCTGTGCTTGACGGTGACTTTACTATCACCGTCAGTTTCAATCCACGCCCCCGCGTGGGGGGCGACGCCACGCTCTCTGCCGACGAAGGGCGATTCGTTTGGGTTTCAATCCACGCCCCCGCGTGGGGGGCGACCGGGCTGGCGCGTGAAAGATGTGCTGGTACACAGTGTTTCAATCCACGCCCCCGCGTGGGGGGCGACACGCAGCATCTTTGCGATCTTCAAGCAACTCCATGTTTCAATCCACGCCCCCGCGTGGGGGGCGACTGTCATACAGTTCCGTAATCCAAGGCTTATAACGAGTTTCAATCCACGCCCCCGCGTGGGGGGCGACGGCATTGTCACCGGTGATAGCGACATGCAGGGCCGGTTTCAATCCACGCCCCCGCGTGGGGGGCGACCAGCTTATAGCGATGATACTGCTCACGCAGCAGGTTTCAATCCACGCCCCCGCGTGGGGGGCGACACCATGCCAACCCAACACCAGCCCAGCGCCGCCATGTTTCAATCCACGCCCCCGCGTGGGGGGCGACTTTCCGTGCGTTGTGCGGGGCCGTGCCAGTGCGCCTGTTTCAATCCACGCCCCCGCGTGGGGGGCGACGGTTGTTGACCGCGTGTTTTTCCGCATCGGCACTGTTTCAATCCACGCCCCCGCGTGGGGGGCGACCAAGCAGTGCGCTCCACTTGCTGATCGCCCCTGTTTCAATCCACGCCCCCGCGTGGGGGGCGACACACCGCGCCAGAGGTCACGCTCTACACGGTGCCGTTTCAATCCACGCCCCCGCGTGGGGGGCGACTGCGGATGGATCGGTCAAGTCCTCTTTTTTGCCCGGCGTTTCAATCCACGCCCCCGCGTGGGGGGCGACCGACAACAGCTTGGCAAAGCTCTTTTGCTGCCACCGTTTCAATCCACGCCCCCGCGTGGGGGGCGACCGGCGGATGGAATCAATCTGTCTGTCTGGGAAATGTTTCAATCCACGCCCCCGCGTGGGGGGCGACGAGCCGTCTGTCCATAACAGCATGATCTGTCAGGACGTTTCAATCCACGCCCCCGCGTGGGGGGCGACTGCCGCAAGCTGCTGGTATGCTTTTATTGTTGATTCGTTTCAATCCACGCCCCCGCGTGGGGGGCGACCACCCTGCTCCTCGGCTGATCATGTTTGGCATTGTTTCAATCCACGCCCCCGCGTGGGGGGCGACCTTCGATCATATGCCTGCTGCCGTCATCAAATATGTTTCAATCCACGCCCCCGCGTGGGGGGCGACCTTGAGGGCTTTTTGGTTGATCTGTGGCAGGCGGCTGTTTCAATCCACGCCCCCGCGTGGGGGGCGACGGGGCCGGTGTCCGGGTAGACCGTCCACAGGCCCTGTTTCAATCCACGCCCCCGCGTGGGGGGCGACCGAGCTGGACGCGGACGCAGCAATCCTTCCAGACCTTGTTTCAATCCACGCCCCCGCGTGGGGGGCGACTGGGCGGCAGACAAAGACAATTTGATTTGCGGCGTAGTTTCAATCCACGCCCCCGCGTGGGGGGCGACTGCGTCAAATTTTGACGTTGTTGAGGCCTCTGTTTCAATCCACGCCCCCGCGTGGGGGGCGACCTGCCGGGCTGGTTGACGGCATCATGACTTTAGAGGTTTCAATCCACGCCCCCGCGTGGGGGGCGACAAAAACGAGACGTTGATTTGGAAGCGCAGATCAAGGTTTCAATCCACGCCCCCGCGTGGGGGGCGACAGATTACCCACCTACTTACGCTGGAGAGGTGCAAGTTTCAATCCACGCCCCCGCGTGGGGGGCGACGGATGGCGCGGCCACGGCAAGCAAGCCGATCCACGTTTCAATCCACGCCCCCGCGTGGGGGGCGACCGGCGGCGCGGGCCGGGAAATGACCCTGACAGCAGTTTCAATCCACGCCCCCGCGTGGGGGGCGACGGTAATTGAAGACAGCGAAGACGCCAATGCAAAGTTTCAATCCACGCCCCCGCGTGGGGGGCGACATCTTTGATCTCCATTCAGCCCCACCTTGGGCCGGGTTTCAATCCACGCCCCCGCGTGGGGGGCGACCGGCCGGTAACGTGGTCGGGGAAAAACCTTATTGATGTTTCAATCCACGCCCCCGCGTGGGGGGCGACGAGCTGACCGCTCACGTGTGGTTCAAGGACCCGGACAGTTTCAATCCACGCCCCCGCGTGGGGGGCGACACGGCCCCGCACAGCGCACGGAAATTTTTGAGCAGTTTCAATCCACGCCCCCGCGTGGGGGGCGACGTCCTACGTGTTACGATCTTGAGCACTACTACCGTGTTTCAATCCACGCCCCCGCGTGGGGGGCGACGCACTGCAAGTTTTTGAGGTTCCGCGACGCTAATACGTTTCAATCCACGCCCCCGCGTGGGGGGCGACAGAGGCTTGCTCGGATATGTGGTGGGTCACAGATGTTTCAATCCACGCCCCCGCGTGGGGGGCGACGTCCTACGTGTTACGATCTTGAGCACTACTACCGTGTTTCAATCCACGCCCCCGCGTGGGGGGCGACGAGAGTTAGAGAACTGATAAACCGATTACAGCAGTTTCAATCCACGCCCCCGCGTGGGGGGCGACTGGCACCGTAACGTATATTGCTGGTGTTGATTATGTTTCAATCCACGCCCCCGCGTGGGGGGCGACCGGACAAATATATTTTCCAACTGGTTTTGGTAAGTTTCAATCCACGCCCCCGCGTGGGGGGCGACTCCTACGTGTTACGATCTTGAGCACTACTACCGTGTTTCAATCCACGCCCCCGCGTGGGGGGCGACCTTGCATATCAGGGGATACCGACCTATCAGCTTTGTTTCAATCCACGCCCCCGCGTGGGGGGCGACGGCAAGGCCGGGGCGAACGAAGCGGCAGGAGGATGTTTCAATCCACGCCCCCGCGTGGGGGGCGACGTGCATTCAGTTATTGGACTTCATCCGTTTCAGGGAGTTTCAATCCACGCCCCCGCGTGGGGGGCGACGGGCGTTGCGCTGGATCAACGGCATAATCCGGCTGCCTGTTTCAATCCACGCCCCCGCGTGGGGGGCGACTTGAACGCAATCCCTGCGCTCAAAAACGAACTACCGTTTCAATCCACGCCCCCGCGTGGGGGGCGACAAGATTGCCGCGTCCGGCAATCTTTATCTCCTATGTTTCAATCCACGCCCCCGCGTGGGGGGCGACGGCATGTCAGGGACGCTCTGGCGTTGACTCCGCTCGTTTCAATCCACGCCCCCGCGTGGGGGGCGACCGTATCTACTATTGTAGTAGAGTACCTTGCTATCGTTTCAATCCACGCCCCCGCGTGGGGGGCGACACACGCTGGCGCGGCCCTACAACGCGCCGGGCAGTCGGTTTCAATCCACGCCCCCGCGTGGGGGGCGACCGGGCGAACTAAGGGAAAGCGGGATTTATTTTTCAGTTTCAATCCACGCCCCCGCGTGGGGGGCGACATAATGAAGTTGTTATACCGCAAGGATGCAAGGCTGTTTCAATCCACGCCCCCGCGTGGGGGGCGACGCTCCGCTTTGAGTGTGATCGTGCTTTTGAGCGGGTTTCAATCCACGCCCCCGCGTGGGGGGCGACTTGCTCTTTCGGATAACCCAATAAGATATCCCAGTTTCAATCCACGCCCCCGCGTGGGGGGCGACCAACAATAGACTCGCTCTTTGTGTGCTGGACTATGTTTCAATCCACGCCCCCGCGTGGGGGGCGACCGCTAAGTGTACTGATTGGCACGAGAGCGAGCTGATGTTTCAATCCACGCCCCCGCGTGGGGGGCGACGTCAACCCTCGCAGGCAATACTTTGTTTTTCAAAGTTTCAATCCACGCCCCCGCGTGTGGGGCGACATGGCTTTGATTACCTTTGGCTGTAGTTCGGTTTCAATCCACGCCCCCGCGTGGGGGGCGACGGACGCATACCCTCTCGGCTTTGAGCCGGTCATTTCGTTTCAATCCACGCCCCCGCGTGGGGGGCGACGCTGCACGAGCTTGTCCATGCTGCCGTGCGTGCAGGTTTCAATCCACGCCCCCGCGTGGGGGGCGACTGGATATTTAGGTCGTTGATCAACTGACCTGAGGGTTTCAATCCACGCCCCCGCGTGGGGGGCGACGTCCACGGAAACCGGCCTGATCTTCCGCTTTAGCGTTTCAATCCACGCCCCCGCGTGGGGGGCGACAGCCACGGTGAGGCTTACCAGATTTGTGCCTTTGGGTTTCAATCCACGCCCCCGCGTGGGGGGCGACCGTCATATTCCGGCAACGCGACGACAACCTCAGTTGTTTCAATCCACGCCCCCGCGTGGGGGGCGACATCAAGTGCAGCAGTATTCGCTACTGCTGTAAACTTGTTTCAATCCACGCCCCCGCGTGGGGGGCGACCAGCTCAAAATGTCGTGCATATACAATGCGACGACGTTTCAATCCACGCCCCCGCGTGGGGGGCGACCGGGCTGCCGGTCTGCGCATCATGGTACGCAAGCGATGATGTTTCAATCCACGCCCCCGCGTGGGGGGCGACTGCCCGCCTGTCGCGCGTCGCATGACCACGCGACGTTTCAATCCACGCCCCCGCGTGGGGGGCGACACGCACAATCTATCATCCATGCGAGCTATCGTTGTTTCAATCCACGCCCCCGCGTGGGGGGCGACTGTCTATATTATGCCAGCACTGACAGGGATTGTGTTTCAATCCACGCCCCCGCGTGGGGGGCGACCGTATCGGTGGATGTGGTCGCGCTAAGTTGCAAGTTTCAATCCACGCCCCCGCGTGGGGGGCGACTTGCGGATATATTTACCAAGGAGAGACTATAGAGGTTTCAATCCACGCCCCCGCGTGGGGGGCGACCGGCATTGCCAGATAATTGCGATGGCGTGGCTACTGTTTCAATCCACGCCCCCGCGTGGGGGGCGACCTTATCAAGAGACGGGGCGCGTGATGACCAATATGTTTCAATCCACGCCCCCGCGTGGGGGGCGACCAAGTCAAGGTTTTCCTCGCTTCCTGCTGATGTGTTTCAATCCACGCCCCCGCGTGGGGGGCGACGAATCTTGCGTTGGTATTTGCAAGTTTGGATAACGGGTTTCAATCCACGCCCCCGCGTGGGGGGCGACCCCGCTATCCCCTCTGCGTCGGATTGATTTGAGACGTAGTTTCAATCCACGCCCCCGCGTGGGGGGCGACGTTGCGGAATCGCTGATGCAGCGGCCCACCGCCGTTTCAATCCACGCCCCCGCGTGGGGGGCGACACGGCGGCCAACGGCTCGGCAGGCAGTAGGGCGCGTTTCAATCCACGCCCCCGCGTGGGGGGCGACCGGCAGATCGCAGCACGGCGATCCGCAAGCTGCGTGTTTCAATCCACGCCCCCGCGTGGGGGGCGACCAGCTCAGGTTGAGGAATTGCGTCGTCGCCCCGTTGTTTCAATCCACGCCCCCGCGTGGGGGGCGACGTATAAATTCGGTGACACCGCCGAGCAGTTCTGCCGCCGTTGTTTCAATCCACGCCCCCGCGTGGGGGGCGACTGTCGCTCAAGGCTGGGCGGATCATCTGGCAGGCGTTTCAATCCACGCCCCCGCGTGGGGGGCGACCAGCAAGAGAGCCGCCGGATTGATCGAGCAGCATGTTTCAATCCACGCCCCCGCGTGGGGGGCGACAGAGTCACGACCGCATCCACGGGCCGGGACAAGAGTTTCAATCCACGCCCCCGCGTGGGGGGCGACCTGCGTTGCGGTATATGTGCTTGACCGCTGGCAGGTTTCAATCCACGCCCCCGCGTGGGGGGCGACCCGGTGGCCGTGGTCTGAATTGAGGCTTCATAGGCGTTTCAATCCACGCCCCCGCGTGGGGGGCGACCCGGCCCGACAACCTTGCCGTCCGCGCCGAACGCGTTTCAATCCACGCCCCCGCGTGGGGGGCGACTTGGCGCGGCCCTGCTTATTCGGATAGCATGCCCAGTTTCAATCCACGCCCCCGCGTGGGGGGCGACCGGCCTGTCGGTGCAGATCGCTATCCCCGTTTCCGTTTCAATCCACGCCCCCGCGTGGGGGGCGACTGACAAAGACCCGTCCGCCACAATCTGGCACAACGTTTCAATCCACGCCCCCGCGTGGGGGGCGACCCGCGACCGTCACCGCCTCGGCGGAGGCTGCCAAGGTTTCAATCCACGCCCCCGCGTGGGGGGCGACACCGGCCTTGGGTAGAGCGGGCGGATGATGGGCGGTTTCAATCCACGCCCCCGCGTGGGGGGCGACATCAAGGACGGCAAGGCTATCCTGTTTGATACTGTTTCAATCCACGCCCCCGCGTGGGGGGCGACATGCCGCCGACCTGCCCGCTGTGTCAGCGGTTGCTGTTTCAATCCACGCCCCCGCGTGGGGGGCGACTGCAAGAGATTTCTATCATAGAGACAATCTCCGCGTTTCAATCCACGCCCCCGCGTGGGGGGCGACCTCCCGCCCAGCAAGGAGGACAAGATCCCTGGACTCGTTTCAATCCACGCCCCCGCGTGGGGGGCGACCGCCGCCACGGATTGAAGACCGGGTAAATGCTGTGTTTCAATCCACGCCCCCGCGTGGGGGGCGACAGTCTTGGAGAGTCGCAACACCAAAGGAGATGCTGTTTCAATCCACGCCCCCGCGTGGGGGGCGACCTACCGTGCATAATTACCGGTGGGCGAACTGCATGTTTCAATCCACGCCCCCGCGTGGGGGGCGACCAAACGTTGAGGCACTCGGCGCGGAATACGCCAAAATGTTTCAATCCACGCCCCCGCGTGGGGGGCGACCGTCTATCTCGGTATAGTGCGCTGACTGGGCATCGTTTCAATCCACGCCCCCGCGTGGGGGGCGACGAAGAGTTGGAAGGACGGCGGCCTGCGCTGTGAGTTTCAATCCACGCCCCCGCGTGGGGGGCGACCAGGCTAAGGATGGCGGGAAAAAGGAGGAAGTTGTTTCAATCCACGCCCCCGCGTGGGGGGCGACCAGAGACTGCGATTTCCCGCAGCCGTAGCCTCCGAGTTTCAATCCACGCCCCCGCGTGGGGGGCGACGTCGAGCCGGGAATGAATAAAACAGGAGTCAACATGTTTCAATCCACGCCCCCGCGTGGGGGGCGACGAAAGTACAGCTTCCGGGCAAAAAATCTGGACTGTTTCAATCCACGCCCCCGCGTGGGGGGCGACTTGGATGTTCCCGCCTGAACCACCGCAATGAACCTCGTTTCAATCCACGCCCCCGCGTGGGGGGCGACTGGCCGGGGGTGATCTGATAGCCCCAAAACATCGTTTCAATCCACGCCCCCGCGTGGGGGGCGACCATCATCGGCTGCGGCAAATCATCCGTGCGCGGTCTTGTTTCAATCCACGCCCCCGCGTGGGGGGCGACCACCCTTTTTGATATAACTATTTAATTTTATTTTGTTTCAATCCACGCCCCCGCGTGGGGGGCGACTTTGTACAGCAGGAAAACATTGTGCCCTGTATCGTGTTTCAATCCACGCCCCCGCGTGGGGGGCGACTTGCGCTCGAACTCAGCCAGCGCACCAAAGAGCTGTTTCAATCCACGCCCCCGCGTGGGGGGCGACGGGATAATGCCCGACAGGGAGTTTGACCATCGAGTTTCAATCCACGCCCCCGCGTGGGGGGCGACAGCCCGGCTGCGCTGCTCCAAGGCCGTTGACGCAGTTTCAATCCACGCCCCCGCGTGGGGGGCGACACAACCTTTCTGGACTCCAAGGCGGCGCGGTTGATGTTTCAATCCACGCCCCCGCGTGGGGGGCGACTGTCTATACTATACCAGCACCGGCATGGATAGTGTTTCAATCCACGCCCCCGCGTGGGGGGCGACGAGGCCCGCCGCCTGATCACGGATGCGCGGATTGTTTCAATCCACGCCCCCGCGTGGGGGGCGACGTTTTTCAACAACACGGCCTACGCTGGGTTCATCGTTTCAATCCACGCCCCCGCGTGGGGGGCGACTATAATCAAGGGATTCCGACTCAACGCTACGCTGGTTTCAATCCACGCCCCCGCGTGGGGGGCGACTCACCTCGTCAATCTCCCCGCTGGGGCGCGGAAGTTTCAATCCACGCCCCCGCGTGGGGGGCGACCGCTTTGCTGTCTGCCGAACCGCTGGCCGCTGTTGTTTCAATCCACGCCCCCGCGTGGGGGGCGACTTGACCACCATTTGTCAACGTTATAGACAGACGTGTTTCAATCCACGCCCCCGCGTGGGGGGCGACCCGGGCCGGTGGTGTCGCTGGAAAAGGACTACAGCGTTTCAATCCACGCCCCCGCGTGGGGGGCGACCAGTCTGCCCACTACTTTCAGGCGGCGGACGTTACCGTTTCAATCCACGCCCCCGCGTGGGGGGCGACGGTGTCGCCGCAGGCAAGGCAGCCGCTTCGCAGGGTTTCAATCCACGCCCCCGCGTGGGGGGCGACCGGATCGGCTGATGCTCCCGCAGAGACGGCAGCGTGTTTCAATCCACGCCCCCGCGTGGGGGGCGACAGGAGCCTGACATCACCGGCCTTGATGTTGATCATGTTTCAATCCACGCCCCCGCGTGGGGGGCGACCGTGCAAAGGGTGTGACATGGTGTTATTCCTCTTGTTTCAATCCACGCCCCCGCGTGGGGGGCGACTCCTGAGGCGTTCAACCGTTTCAATGCAGTTCCTTGGTTTCAATCCACGCCCCCGCGTGGGGGGCGACCCATCTTTCATTCGCAAGCGGTGGTCGCCTTTATCGTTTCAATCCACGCCCCCGCGTGGGGGGCGACCCGCAGCAGGACCTTGCCTAACCTATAGAAATTGTGTTTCAATCCACGCCCCCGCGTGGGGGGCGACCAGCATGTTCCACAGCCGAAGAGGCAGCAGCCGCTTGGTTTCAATCCACGCCCCCGCGTGGGGGGCGACGTTAACTGGAGAGGAGCCGATACGAGCTGGAGCAGTTTCAATCCACGCCCCCGCGTGGGGGGCGACAGGCGTTTCTTTCAACATGTCCCGCTTTGGCGCGTTTCAATCCACGCCCCCGCGTGGGGGGCGACGACGATCCCTCAATTCCGTCGCTGCGGACTGAGCGTTTCAATCCACGCCCCCGCGTGGGGGGCGACTGGAGCTATGCCGCCAATAGCTGCATCACTTTGGTTTCAATCCACGCCCCCGCGTGGGGGGCGACGTGCTCTTCCGTGACTCAGTCCACGCCCTCCGCCTTGTTTCAATCCACGCCCCCGCGTGGGGGGCGACGCTGGTGACTGTGGCCGATCTGCATCGTGCGACCGGTTTCAATCCACGCCCCCGCGTGGGGGGCGACGTGGCAGGACGATGACGCGTAAAGAGGCGCTGATCGTTTCAATCCACGCCCCCGCGTGGGGGGCGACCGGATTAATTCCCCAAACAAAGGAGCAAAGCCATGTTTCAATCCACGCCCCCGCGTGGGGGGCGACATGCTGGAGCAGACAGTTTCCGTCACTGGAATGACGGTTTCAATCCACGCCCCCGCGTGGGGGGCGACGTCTGCAACTGGCCTCCGCATCGGAAATGGGCGGAGTTTCAATCCACGCCCCCGCGTGGGGGGCGACTGCCGCCAAGCTGACAGACATAGTCCTTGCCACTCCAGTTTCAATCCACGCCCCCGCGTGGGGGGCGACCCCCTGTTTCAGCCGGTCGCCAATGAGGCCGATGTTTCAATCCACGCCCCCGCGTGGGGGGCGACGCCGCCTTCGTCGCCTCGCGCATCCAGCTTTTGCTGTTTCAATCCACGCCCCCGCGTGGGGGGCGACAAAATACTTGTGAATTTGCTTGCAAAGGTGCATGTGTTTCAATCCACGCCCCCGCGTGGGGGGCGACAGGTCAGCAGCCACAGGACGGTGAGGGCGTACAGGTTTCAATCCACGCCCCCGCGTGGGGGGCGACGTCAGGAAGGCGGCGGCTCGTACAGCGGCAATCCGTTTCAATCCACGCCCCCGCGTGGGGGGCGACCCCCGACTGGGCGTGACAGGAGCATGCTATGACTTTGTTTCAATCCACGCCCCCGCGTGGGGGGCGACGCCAGGAGGCGATTCTGGCGATGACCCGTCTCTGTTTCAATCCACGCCCCCGCGTGGGGGGCGACGATCTGGGATGTGCCTCTCGCTGGTGGCGACGTGTTTCAATCCACGCCCCCGCGTGGGGGGCGACGTTCGAAGGTGCTGGAAACAATTATTGCAGCTATGTTTCAATCCACGCCCCCGCGTGGGGGGCGACATGCGCGACAGGGCAGAGGGCCGTGTTGATGTTGTTTCAATCCACGCCCCCGCGTGGGGGGCGACCGGCCATTCTCTGCCTTTCGCCCAGTGGATGGTAGGTTTCAATCCACGCCCCCGCGTGG
>JACCEE010912060.1_pt1 | contig 12362 bp, 2 predicted proteins | sample 7449931 | NCBI WGS metagenome assembly JACCEE01 (sample SAMN15323457, study PRJNA562643) | freshwater metagenome | isolation source: river surface water | place: USA:Blue River Watershed | collected 2017-08-19 | reverse complement strand
TGTAATGACCTGACGTGGCACTTGTACCTAAGTGATTCACCACAGCAAATAGCTTAAATCGAGTTTTCTTCTGTGTCATGTTTTCTGTATGTACCAAGTTTTGTATTGTCAGATTTTCCAATGGAAATGTCACATTTGTCGTAATTTTCTTAGAGCTTCCAGTAAAACGTTTCATTGTTATGATCAAAATAGGTCGTTCTCGAAGAAGTAACAGTTTGGTTGCGCATCGTGCAATTCGACAAATTTGGCAGTACCATTGGTTCTCAATTTCTATATCTTCCTCAGAAAAAAAGGTTGATAAACATTCTTCTAGACTGTTTCCGGAAATTTCAATTTCAATACTGATTGAATGGTCGCCCTGATTTGTAGATACTTTGTTACAACTTTGACAACGAACTAGACTGACAAGTGTGCTACGGAACCAAAAAGCACTCGAATTTTTGAGGTGTAATGTAAATTCGTCGCTGAGAGCTTGGAGTAACGTAAGAAGAAATTGATGAGAGTCTTGTTGGTGATTGTTGGTATATTCTTGAAATAATGGATACATTCCAACTGTATTTTTGAAATCCAAGACAGAAGTTCGGCCCTTTTCGGATGACATCCTTTGAAACAAACTCTTCAATGCTAAGGTGATGTTTTGATTTTTCTCTTTGTAATTTATCTGTGATAGGTGATCTCGTATGCACTTCATCCCATACAGAAGTTGGATTATTACATTCATGTAACATAAATTGCTTGGGTTTTTTAGACCATAGCAACAATGAGATATCATGTTGGAATTCGGTGACACAAAATCTTCATTTTGATGTTGATGAATGTTGCCACTAGATGAGTGACTTTTCCTTTTTTTATTTTTTCCTCTTGATATAATGTCTCTTGTTCTTTTTGATACACTTTCTTTGTTTGATGTGTTTTGTGATACTGGAATTGTATCCTGGTTTTCTATTTCTTTGGACCGTTCTGTTACGTCTTCTGAATGGTCACTTTCAGGGTTACAAGAATTCTTACATATCAATTGGTTGAGCCATGGCAATTGTACTTTGCCTTGGGTTCTCATTGTTGCTTGGATCCATTGTTGACATTTCATTTTCAAATCAGGTTCTTCTTTCGCTAATTTCATTGATGTTATGAAATTTGTTTGAATATCTGTGTGTATCGCCAAGTATGCATAAAGTAACATAAAATGACCGGATTCGCAATACTCCACATAACTTCCTTTGATGCTGGATGTATTATATGTACCGGAAGAGGGAGAATTTTCCAAGAAGGCTACTAAATGATTGAGTGCAGATTTCTCATCTTGATTTGGGTGATGTACGATACATGAATCCCATTCTTGGGCTTCACCCAGAGTAGGAAATATTATAATCAAAGCGATTTGTGGGACACCGCAAAGAGATAAGGATGATAGTTTCTTGCTTTGATCCGTTACTTCCGTTGATTTGATGACACAATTTGGGTATTCTGGCCTCCAGTTGTAATCCTCCAGCTCTTCTTGACATTGGAAGACATTGGCATTGAATGACAATTTCAGTTGTACAAGGCAATGTTCAAATTCATTCAGATTCAAATGCGAATATTTTCCATTCAATGAATGGTCCCATCTCCAGCTGTTTTCTTGTTCCGATGATTGAATTTCTTCTGGCACAAAATATTCAGAACGACTTGGGCTCGAGTATAGATATAATGTTTGATTGCGATCTAACAGGCGCACATAATTCTGATATTTCTTGGTTTCCACCATATTCAGAAATGGGTTGTGCGCATAAAAGTAGGTTTCCTTCTTTCCTTGGTCGTAATCAAAAATTCCAAACATGAGATTGTGATGTTTGAGGCAGATCAATGGACACAGATGTTTGTGAGTTAATTGAATGGAATCATTTTGAAACAGCCGAGATGCTAAAGCCCTCAACGGAGCGTCCAACGAGTCGCAATTAGAAATAACACTGTTGTGGAAGCATTGATGTCGTATTTCTCTGCTTCTGGACAGTTCAAATATAAATGATTTTAACCCTAGACAGTCTGAATTCCAGTTTCCGCGGTCCGAATTTGTGAGGTAACGTTCATCGAGAGTGTTTAATAATTTTGATAGAGCTGAGTACATATGTTGGCCTGCAGTAGTTCTTTTGCGGTTTGGAAGTAGATTGAGACGTATTTCAGAGCTGAGTCGTCCGCCGATTGGAGCTAGAGAAAAAAGCTCTGAGGCTTCTCTGTTGATCATGGGTTGTTGTAAAACTGACTCTGTTACTTCTTGATATTTGAACATTTTGTGTTGGTCCATTCTAACTATGATTGACTTCACGACAGGCAACCAGTTGCATCCTCTTGTTGAGTACTTGATACACCTCGACTTCCAGTACATGTAAACACTGGTGGATTTTTTCAACTCATCGTGATATACGATATTTTTTTGGTAAACATAACTTATGAGAGAAAGAATTATCTCTGGTTCGCAGCGCGCTGACATGATAAAATTCGGGATAGTATCTTGGACTTTACGAAGACTGAATATGTATGCACTTTCAAGTTCATTCAATGTATCAATCTTGTCAAAAAAATGGCTTGTAATGGCTTTGCAGGTCAGAAATATATCCTGAAGACGTTTTTTTGATCGGGTAATCATGTCAAACAACATCTGTCTCAGGCGTGATTCGGATCTTGAGTGTAGAATTGTAGACATCATGCAATAAAGATTGTGATGTTCCATGATTGTGATTGATGTAAATTCATAACATGGACGAAGAATTCTGTTAAGTGAAATGAGTTCAACATTACTGTTGTCTGATAATCGATGAAACGAAGCTTTTTGTGTGTCTTGTACCAATAAAACAGAAATATCCAGATTGAATGCGGCATTGATAAGATCGTTCTTGCATTTTCTTTCTGCACTGTAACCTGTAGGTGTGTAACCTACGCCTTGTATGGGAAATTGATATTGTTTGCACAACAGTTTTTGGTAGGATATTATTGGTTGGTTTCGTGTCGGACATCCTGGTATCAGGTTTTGGCATATGTGACGGAAATCATTCCTGCTGAGTTGAGATCCTTTCAAGCAGTTATGGATGAGAGAAGATGTCTTTTGATCAGTTATCGTGTCGTATCCCAGGTGTTCACTATCGTGACAACCTTTAATGTAGTGAAATAAAATTTGATTGAAGCCGTGTCGATTTGGGTTCCACAGTAGGCTCAATTGATAGAGAGACATTAAAGCTACGGCCAAAGGATGAACTGGCATTGGAGCATTCCGCATCAAATCCTGTAATATCTTGTCTGAATTGATTTCTGGTGGTTCCATTAGTTCTAATATTTCGTCGTATTCCAAGTCGGGATTTTGTGAATCATTTTGTTCATTATCTTTTGCAACCGTTTTCATTTTATTCTTGTCGGACGACAGAAATTCCGAAATGCGAGGGATGATGTCTGTCCACAAACAACTAACTAGAAGATGTTTAGACATAAGACTGAGTGACGAGTAGCATGATGTAGGATCAATATTGGGAGCTTCTTCGAGAAACGTTCTTAGATGATGCACTGCACTTTCGGAAAATTTCAAATGCTTCATAAGATTTTCAAATGCATGAAGCATCCTATGCTGAATGAGAGAAAGTGACGAACTCTCATAACTTCTGTCGACTCGGATGACTTTGTTGTGTGGATCAAATCGGTCGTCGTCGTTTAACCATTGGTTGATGTATTTGATACTATATCCTGGACATATTCCTATGGTGATCAATGTAATCGACAGATGAGATCTCAACCATTCAATGAATTTCTCGTTCTTGAACACCTGGTTGAAACGAATTTCTTTGCGGTAATGCATCATTAAAGATGCTTCTGACAACAACTTCATTGCTTCTGTTTGAACAGATGCACATGGAAAAGTAATCAGTCTTATTGTAAACTGTGATCCAAATAATTCCTGTAGTGTGATGCAGACGATCAACAATAGGTCATTGCAATGTGCCGTATACCTGATAGGATCGTTGAAATGAGGTCGTATTGAAACTTCGATGCGGAAACCAATTCCATGAGATTTCACAACCCGGTATGTTTCATTGAGAGATTGTGCCAAGTTGGCAATCAATGTCTGGATGTATTCAAACTTTCTGTTCCCTATTCCATACATTGTTTTATCTTCCATTGGAAATTTGGAACGTTTTTGTGACAGTGAATGAATGACCGTGGGGTATCCTTTGACGCTGTGAAGCGTGCTTGAATGTATTGTGATGTTTTCGCGTAAGTTTTTAGACACTGTTGAGGAACAAAAAAGGTTTATGCCACTCGTGACACTTCCTTCGTCAAATATTACATCTCTTCCTGCTTCCCAGTTGGTCTTCTTAATCTCAAAGGTTCCTCTCAAGTCATTTTTCATCAATTTTGCATCTGTAAATTTTGGTAATTTGTGGAGGGGGTAAACCGTGGCTCGTGACTTGTGAAATAATGATTCTTTATCGATAGTGTCGTTCACTTTGCATGTGGCTTGTATGAGATGGTCTTGCGGGGCTTGGAACCCAAAAGCAATGTCGAATTGGGTTATTTCAACAATAAGTCCTTCTTGTTCCATTCTCTTGCATTGATAAGACAAATTAAGTATTTCCTTGTAATTATTTGAAAGAGGTGATCGAAATCCCATATCGGCTACGTGAATGATGCTAGTTGATTTTGCATTGTCTTCGAGGTTAGTGACTTCACAGGAATCAATTATTGCATCAACAATCACTGCATAAGGGGGTTTGTTTGCTGCTGAGTATGGGTTAAAGCATACTCCGGTATGCTTGGAAGAAGGTAAGTAGTAATAACCTTTCGCATTCAGATTTTCTATGAGAGCTGTCTGACACGAAGTATGTAAAGCAATTTTTACGGGAACATCGATAACCAACATTTCATGACCCTGCAATAAATGTGGCAAGTGTTGACTCTCGTTGCCGATGCATCCAAATATGCTATCTTTTGTTTTAGAACCGGTACTTCTTGTTGGAAAGCTGCATCTTCCAAAAGACGTACTTCCAAATGATAATAAAAAATCTTTAAGTGCTCCTTTCCTTTCGAAGTTCATTTTCTCTGCGGATACAACAAAGCTGTATGCATCCAAGTCCATAGAAATGTTTTCTCTGTTGATGTTAAATTTGGATGCTATTGATCTCTTGCATGAGTCTACAAGTGATTCCCAAATTTTTTTTGATGATGATGCTTTTGAACCCAGCGGGTAGTAACCATCGATGCTGTCATCTGTATCTCTGGACTCATCACTCGTGCTTGATCCGGGTGATGAATCTCCGTAATTCTGCATTTTTTACAAATAACGTTTAGTAGGCTACCCAATGGCAATACTTTAAATTTATGACACTAATGATTTTTTCACATACAACTGAATATCACCCTCAGACATGGGATCCATCTCCCTAATTTCAACTCATGTTCCAATAAACATAACAAACACAAACAATAAACAGGGAATTTAATACTAAGTTCATACACGTTTTTGGTGATGTCAGTTGAAATCACCTCAAACAATAATGTTCGAAATGTCAGAGAAGATCTTGTACCGTTTCTTCGTTTTTGTCTGATTCTTAAATTTCTTCCGCATCAGAATTGTGTTCCAAATCTGGATAGACAAATCTAAATTCATCCATTGCTCTTCCACTGGGAGACCTGTTTTTCCAGTAACAGGATTCACACCCCATAATGAATTTGTCCCTCTGAAAAATGTATCTTTGCTTCTTCTTGTATGCTTTTGCCTGATTTCTGTTTTTCATGTAGTAAGTGCGTTGTTTCTTTCGATTAAAATATACAGGCTTGTATTTTTCGTCAAATCGAGTTTTTGCAAATGGCATGAACAACTCAAGAATGGGTGCTTCGATTTCATAATCCGAACGCAAGCTTTTGTAAAAGTTTTTTCCTACTACCTCATGAATTGAGTGTAACACATTGACATGCATGTGTGCCGCGGATGGTGAATCACTCTGCTCAATGCAGGTTACCAACTTGTCATACGGCAAGTTGAGGAATGCAAAGTGATCAATATCTGAGGATGTACGATCAAGACTGAATGTGTGCTGAAACAGTTCTCCTGAGAGATCATGCCAACTTGTCATGTCATTGCCATTCACTTCAATGCTTGCAAAGCTTGATTGTGGGAATCCTGATTCTATGTTGTTTTTGCAGTAGAAATGGATCATGTGCGCAATTCGAAGGAAAAGAATTTCATGACAGAAGTAGGGGTACTCTTGTTTTCCTATGGAACCTTCCTCATTCGGGATGTCATACTGAAGAAATTCCCGGAAATTTTCTTTCAAAGTACCTGGGGCTGCTTTGAATAGGGAGCTATTTGTCAGCTCTGACATCAAAACAAACCATTTGCGAACTTCTTCAAGAGTCTTCTGGCCCACATCATTTAGTCTACAAAACTCAATTATTTCCCTTGAAGCATGAAGTAGGAGACAAACATGAAGCGCTACGGCGCCATTACGAGAATCCAACACGCTTGGTTCTTGAAGCGCCGTTTGCGCAAACGAAGGAATTTTGTGCTGCAGCGTGACATACCTGGTTGTGGGGAAAATAACGTGTTGATGCCACAGAGACATGCTCATTTCGAGGTTGCCCTGTTTTACCAAACGTTGAGGGCTGGTCGAAATTAATTCCTTCCCCAAATGACAAAACATCATGTTGGTACAAAATACACTGGCAAACCAATATCCCTCAGCACTCAGAGAGAATATACTGTCTGCCATGCTTGTTTCAAGAGAGAGAGGAACGGTGGTGTTGATGATTATAACGGAACTGCAATCAAATAATAGGAAGAGACAAAATACGATGATGTCGCAAATCTATACTTTAAAAAATTATGAGCTAGAAAAAGTTCACTGCATTGTATAGCAAACAAGATAACATGATAAAAAAACAAAATAGTAATAATGAAAAACAGAAACAAGAATGTTGTTTTATAAATTGATGATATCTAAGAGTTCCTTAAGAAGAATGGAAACACTGGCACTAGATACACTTGCGTCTAATCTTTTTGGGAGGATTCACAACACAGGATGACGAAAAAGTGACATGCTTTTGGGAGGAAAATGTCTTTGGAAAACTTCCTTGCCTTAAACTGCTCTTGGTAGAAAACTTGGGTGTGCTGTCTTGGATCCTATTTTTTCTTTGCTTCAGGTCGAACTTGAGATACCAACACCAGTCTTTGTCATCCAAATTGAATTTGTTGGTTATGAATTCAGCAATTAAATCGTCTGAAAAAAGATAATCGATTTCGATAATTCTTTTCAATTCGAACTCCGCATTACTGTTGGAGATATTGTGGCGGAGAATTGCCGTGTATGATCTAAGTAGTAACACGTCTTTTTCGTCAGATATTGGATTTCTCTCTCTCTTTTTGATAAACTGATCAGCATTCATCACAAAGGTTACCAGCCTGGCAGTTCTACTTGGATGAGTGATGCCTAGAAGATGGGCTGCCTCTTCTGCATGTTTTTCAATTTCTATTAAAAAGGTATCAAGGGTGCTCTCTTTTTTGCTCATCTCTTTTTGAATTTTCTTGAATAAGGATTGGATTGCTCTCAAATCCAACATTTTTTGAAGTTGGGGTACGATATGAGACCTCTTGAACCATTCCACAATTGACACAAGGATAAATTGGTCATTTCCATCCTTGCTTAAAGAATACACATCTGAGGGTTTCCGCAACACTATTGGTAAAAGCTTGCATTGAGGAAGTTCATTTCGAAACGACATCACGATTTTTTTTACACTGAAAAAATTGTCAAACAGTTGATGCAGACCTGTCGAGTATGATACTACCTGTCTCAAGCATATTGACTCAATTAAGAGAGTCCCCTCAAACCTCAATTTTGTTACTCGGGGAAGAGAGAAGTCTGCATAATGCAAATTTGTTACAATGCATAAAGAAAGTGAACAAACCCATTCCAGATAATGGGATTTCAATTCCATTGAGCCATACTCGAAACATTTCATGATATCTTGGTGACATTCATGACTCCAACATGACCAAAGCATCAACAATAGTACGCATTCCTGGGGATTTGAAGGCATTTGAGAGAAACTGACGATTTTTCTTGGTTGTTCACCGGAATGGGATCCCCAACACATGTTTGGAATCACTGTTTGGAGTATAACCTTGCTTTGAGCTTCAATCCAGTTATACAAATCACTCTCTTTTGGTTGATTAAAGGAAGGGTTCCTGGCTGGAACAAGATCCTTGTGCTTGCAAAATGCAATAATGTCGTGCAAAAATTTAACTGAACTTGACATCTTTGTGCTCAATTTGAATTGTTTGAACTTGCATTGTTGGAAAAACAGAAAAATGTACAGTATGAAGTTGAAAATAAAGTGCCACGTTATTGCATTACCATGGAATTTAAAGATGTAATCAAAAATACCTATAGATTGATGCCTTGTCAAGAGGAGATGATTGATTTTGATTTATAAGTTTTTTGCCAATCAGAGTGGAGGAGTAACTTTTTATTCAAGTGTAAAATTTTCAATTTAAAATATTATGAGCTGATAAATATCTCATTATCAGTACGTCTGATTCGACACAACTACAACTAGCTGAAATACAGAACTCAAGCTCAGCTGTAAATTGGCTTACAGCTGTTGTGATACATTAGTTAAACATTGTGTTTGTGATTATATAAGAGTTAATACAGAATGATTAATGACCTACCGTATATCTCGTAGCATAAGTCCCCTCACATTATAAGTTCCCTCGTACCGAATTTGTTGACATTTGTGTTTTTAACCCACTAAAATGACCGCTGACACTCTAGAACCATCGGAATGCGTTTCTCCTTGTCCACAGCAATATGCCCATATGTTTTGGTCCCGGTAATTCCGGTTGGTTGATAAGTTATGCCAATTTGTCGCCAAACTCACTACACATCATCGTCACACAACGATCATGGATGACAACTAGTGGTGAGATCGGCATCGCGAGTAAAAATGGTGTGCTCTACAGTACGAGGGTAAATAGGACGGATACATTTATTTTTTCTTAATCTTAACATCACTAGCTTTGCACGGATTATAAGTCCCTTTGAAATGTATCTTTTGACATTTTTAGGGACTTATGCTACGAGATATACGGTAGTTACCGCTTGGAAGGTTTCTTTCTAGCTGATGTGCGTCTGGGCACAGGACTGTCAGCAACATCTGAATCCAGAAAAGGGTCTCCTAAACTACTGTCACCAATTTTTGAATCCACGGAGAAGTCTTGTACACTATTCTCAGGAAAAATTGTGGTCAATGAGCCAAACACGTTTTGATTACCAAAATATTCCTCGTCAACATTGTTTGAAGATTGCAAAAGGTCATCTTCACCACCTAAGTTACCTAGATCAAAATTTACATTCTGATCATGAATGAAATCTTCGCCGTGTGAATCGGTACCAATATTATCCGCAGAATCAGGAACAACATCATCAGCCTTGCCAGTAGATTCAGAAGGTTCCCCATCGCTGGAGGTGTTGGTATCATTAGCTTTGTCAGCATCTTCTTTGTTCTCTTCTTCTTCTTCTTCTTCTTCTTCGCCCTCCGGAGTTTTCCCTTCTTCTGCATGACTTTGGTTATAACTTGCGTCTCCATCATCAAGTTCATTTTCCCTTGAAGAAACACTGTCAAAATCAGACTGTTGTAGTCTTAATCCTTTTACTCCTCCTCTTCGGGAAGCTGCTGTTGGAGGATTAAATCTTTTCCCGCTCAACTGCAATTGTTTTCCACGTGAGAGAGTATTTGGTCCACGATTAACAGGAGTTCTGGTTTCTTCTGATGAAACATTTGAGCCAAGCAGACGATGATTCGCAATATAATCCTCCTTCTCAAGTATTTCGTCATTAATGAATTCTTTCATAGCTTGGGAATTATCACCAGTATCATCTGTGTGTTCATCGGAGGAGGCAGTTTTGTCTTCACAACGTGCTTCATAGTCAATGTAAGGACACTGGTGTCTTTTCTGCTTTTTTTGTACTTTTTTATCTTCACTACTGTCTTCTCTTGCTTCATCAGAGGGAATATTTTCCTCTTCACGACATACTTCATCGTTATGGTTAGTGTCATTTTGATGTTGTTTTTTTTGCTCTTTTACAGGGGGCATCTTTTCCGCTAGTTTGGTCCGGTTACTTCTCAAGTACTTGAAAAACACACGAAGGCACTTATTTTTTTCAAACTCTTTCAATCCAGTTATCTTTTCCTCAATGTCATCATCCTCTTCACCTGAATTGGTAAGGTCAATGACCTTAGGTACTATCTTAGCGATTGTCTTTGAGAAATACTCAAATCCAAGTGCCCGCTGTTTTTTCACTCCAGAACTTACGCCTGTTTTAGCCTCGGTGGTGAGAGATCGTTTGCGCTTCCGAGTGTCACTCTGATTGTCTTGCTGCTGTCCTTCTTCATTGCCACTGGAAGAGAGATTTTTTGGTACCTCTGCAGATAATTTCTTCTCCACACCTTGGGTTCCTAAGGCGGATACTGTTGTGACATCATTACCACTTGAGGGCACACCTTGGGAATCTGTTGCAACCTGAGATGGTGACGTTGAAGGAGGCTGACTCTGCAATGCTCGTTCGTTCTCTACATGTTGGGAAACGGCTGAAGCTTGGACAGGGGATGTTGTAGAAGGGGGGACAGTGGGTTCATTGCCACTGGAAAAAGGCTGCTGAAATGATACTTCACTCTCCACTCCTTGGGGCGCAATTGAAGCTAGGGCAGGCGTTGTTTCTGATGTGGGACCTCCTGTGGCATCATTGCAGATGGTAGACAGCTTCTGCGATGATCCATCGTTCTCCAAATGAGCTTGGGCAGTTGAGGTTGAAAAATTGGTGTCCGTTGTCCTTGACGTTGCCTTTTCTAGTGTGCTGACGAGAAATTCAAAAAATGATGGATAATCGACCCTCCAGCTGGCAAATTGAGAGATTCTATGGGTGATGGGACGAAGTGTGAGGCTAGTCTGTTGGGTGGGTTCTGGCTGAGAATACATATCATCTCCCAACACTTCCAACAAGTATCCCTTTCTATCGCACATCTGTTTGAGTTTTTTAGGATTGGGTGACATAGACAAAGTGGAGGAACCTCCGCTAGTGTAGTTACCAATCCATTCATCCTGCTCCTTTCTATGGTTCCTAAAGGTGGTGATTTCCATTTGCCCAGTACTGCATCTGACCGAGACATCTAAGACACGACATGAATCTTCCTTGGTCCATGATATCGGTTCTTGAATATGAACTTGGTAACAGAATAAACAGGTGTACATGAAGACTGGATCCTGGACAATTTTTTCGTATTGTTTCAAGTTGTTCTCGAGGACCCAGTCGTGAATTGGCTTTGTCAATTCGGGAAGCTTGGGATTGATCCCAATCTTCTGAAAAAAGGAGCATGTATCGCTAATCGCGCTCATCGTGAGAAAAAGCATTTGAGTAGTTTTGTGCATTTTGTTGACAAGTACTCCTGCTGTTGATTTGTCTTTGGGAAAATAACCTTGTTGCCAGTACTTGGCACTGGAAGCTTGCGAAGCCGCGATGGTAAAAATCACACACCTCAGGTAACGCCTGGCAAGATCCTTTGCTTCATCGTTGGTTGTCATGACTTGAGGGTTGGACAGTGGTTGGGATAATTTCAATATGGAGTTGAAACTGTCTTCTGAAAAATGTGCATACATAAGAAGCAATAGAAACTCCAGCAAAGAAGGGGGGAAATTCTGAACTTTGTCCCCTGACAGAATCATTCCTCCTGTGGGCTTCCTGTATGGGTCTCCGTGGTAAATGTTCAGTTTGTCTCTACCCTTGAAAACACTCAGAACGATGGGATCTTTTATTGGTAACTGATGTGAATCCAGTCTGAACGAATCCAACGATCCTTCTTTGGTGTATCCTAACCCACGAGCATGGTGTTGAAACATCCTCTGAAATTGTGGTAGCGACATTTCAGGTATTAACCCTAACTTCAGAGGGTGGTCAATTTTGGTGAATTCCGGAAATTTTCGAATTAAATCCTTGAGGGTTTCGTAGGCGACCTTGGTAAAATTCTCCATCCATATGGCAATATAGACACTACTAAAGACTGTTTCATCTTTCCAGTTAAAATTCTTCTTGTATGACTCGATTCTCTTGGCCATGTCTCTCCAGGAATCTGAGTCACACAGACTATTATTTATCAGTATCTCTCGAAAAGCATTTTTGTAGGATCCGTCGGGGTCCATTGGAATACCGCATAGAGTGGCTTCTACGCCTTTGGAGATATCTCCCGGATAATAAAGGTACTTCAACAACTTGGATGTGACTGTCCTATGAAAGTGACCCATGAAACTACTTATCAGATGGATAATAGTGTGACCTGTCAACTTG
>JACCEE011216046.1_pt1 | contig 12366 bp, 7 predicted proteins | sample 7449931 | NCBI WGS metagenome assembly JACCEE01 (sample SAMN15323457, study PRJNA562643) | freshwater metagenome | isolation source: river surface water | place: USA:Blue River Watershed | collected 2017-08-19 | reverse complement strand
TCAATAAGGTTCATGACATAAATATTGTCAAATCTATTGTAAATCGATTCACCACCAAGTCCTGTAAGACAGATCAACTGAGTATTGCATTTTTTTGCAATATTCATGAGTGGAATCAGAAGATGAGACGCATTTGTCTGTGCAAATGGATTGTCCATTACAAGTACTTTACCTTCCTCACGTTCAATAAATAGATCCGACTCATCTCTCCTCATGTAAGATAACAGACTGACAAGCACAACAAACGCTGAAAGAAAGCCCTCTCCACCTGAGTTCTTTGAAACATTTGCCCATGTAATAGGATACTCCCGTTGAGCTTCTATTTTGTAAAGCTTTATTACTGTCGTTCCAATTCCAACAACTGAATCATACAAGGATTTTGACGTTACCCTTACACCGATCATTTCTTCAAGGTTCTTATTATCCGAAATATTTTTTATCCCTGATGAAATTAGTTCATTTGTAAAACTATTCATGCGTTGCATATATATTTCTTTATTTTCTTCCCAAGATGGGACCTGAATCTTTAGCATCTTTATCGTTCGACCTTTTACATTAATTGTAGAATTGCGGTCAATTTTATCCAAATTCTTATGTATTTCCAAAATATATTCAAATATCATTTCATTTATTTTTTCCTTTTCACGGTCAATAAATGCAATGTCTACTTCTAGTTTTTCAAGCAATGTCTGGTACGACTGAAGCGTAAGCGCTAACTGTTTGCTAAGATCCTCTGGTTTCTCTGTAAGTTGTCTCATAAGTGCAAGTGGCTGACGATAAAAATCATCCTTATACTTTTCAATAAGAATAAGTCTGTCTATCTCTCGTTCTAAAGCCATACGGTGTTTTGCAAGTTCGTCTTTAAATTTTCTAAAATCCCTGATCAGACTTCCATACAATTCCTCAATTTCTTTTCTATTAAGCTCATTCAATGATTTTTTGTTGTATTTTTCCATCTCTTCATGGAAATCATATTCCTTTGCATAAACCAAATCAGAAAATTCTGATAATGCACTTAAATTCGCTTCGTAACCTACCCGTTGATTTTCAAGGCTCTTTCTGTTCTTTTCTTCTTCCTGAATTGAAAATCTGATAAGGTTTACTCGAACAGAAAATTCTATATCGATAATCCGTTCTTTTGATACTAACTCTTCGTATCCTAGTTTCGACTTCAATTCTTCCTTTCTGTCAACTATCCTGCTGTTAATAACGGCAATCCTTTTATCAATCTCATTCCATTGTTTTTCAAGGATTTTAACATTCTTTTTATCAGCTTCAATTTGCTTTTCCAGTTCTTTTTCCCTAAATGAACTATACCTTATTTCTTTATAAATCTTTTCGTCAACATTATATTTTGCCGAAAATTCCATGAGCTTTTTCTCACATTTTGTAAAATTATCCTGCGCCAGATTCAACTGAGTTTCAAGAAGTTTTGTATCATGGCTCATATTCTCAGTAATCACTTCATATCGGGCTTCCATATCAACAAGATCCTTGTTGATTTTAGAACCTTCTCTGAATGGTGCATATTTGTTATTCTTGTCTGACGCCTTCCTAATATCTTCATTCTTCTGATTCAGCTGCTGTGTCTTTTCGTTAAACAACTCATATATATTCCTTATTCTATCCTTACATTGCTCTGTTTCAATCGATACATCTTTCAGCTCAGAATTAAGTCTTTCGACCTTTTTTATATCAGATACGTACTGCAAATACTTGTTTTGCATTCCTATTATATCTACCTGCATATCATTTCGTAATTTAATATCCCGCTCAAGTGCCTGATACTTTTTCGACAAAACTTCGATTTGTTCATCATTATCCGTTTTATCAATTCTGTATTGTATCAGCCTTTTATCTTCATACTCTTTCTTCTCATTTACTTTTTCTTTTTCTTTCTGCAGCTCCTTATAATTATAAAGATCACATTCCTGGTAAGCAATTTCCTGACGCATACTGTCATAAAACTTTATTTCATCAATTTTTTTACTGATATTTTCTTTTACCGAATGTATCTGCAATTCCTTTTTCTTAAGAAGCTCTTCTAGTTCTTTTTCATCCAACAGACCTTCATTGAATACAACAAAAAAATTCAGCTTACTTTCATGATAGACTGGAGCATTATCCCTTAACGAAAAACTGCCTAACTCCTCTTTGACCAATATTGGCACAGGATAAGATGTATAAAAATTCACCTCTGCCTTCATAAGTCTTTTCAGTTCCCGTTCCGACATTATTACACTATAAGGAAGTAATGGTACTTTATTGAGCAATTCATCGTTCTGAGACTTGTCATAACCATTCTGCTTCATATATTCCATTCCAGTCACATAATTCAGATCAAGTGAGTGTAAAAGCTGTTCTACTTCTTTGGGAATTTCGAGAACCACTCCATGTTTCATTTTTTCAAACTCTAATTCATATTTTTCTTTTTCCCGCTCCATTTTCTTTAACACTTCACGTAAATCGTCTATCTTGTCATCAAATCTCGAACAAAGATATTCTCGCTCGAACTGCTTTTCTTGGCCTATCGAAAGATATTTCATGAATCGAAGACGTTTTTCCAGTTCATTACTATACTTTTCACTTTTCTCATCAATATTTTTTTGAACACCTGATATTTCACCAATAACTCTGTTACAATCCTGTATATTTCTCTGAATTACTTCTCTTTCTTCTTCGCTTTTTTGTTTATTTGAAGCAGTAACAAGGTATTCATGCTGAATCTCATTAAGATTGTTTTCCTGCTTTTTTAATAGGATTTCAAATAATGCATTTTCATAATATCCCAGAATATTTCTCTCCAGCTTTAGAGGATACTTTTCATTAAAAACAAGTTCTTCGTCATTATACTTATTAATATCGGCCTTTGCTGAGCCCAGATTTTCTCTGAACTTAGATTGTTTTAGTTCTAGTTCGTTTTCACGCAGGCGTAAAATACCCTGTTCTTTTTTCATTTTTTCTAATTCATCAATTACTTCTGTTCTGTCTTTTTGTAACTTTTCCAATATTTCAGAATAGGCAAGACGCAGATTATAACCAAGCTCGTTACGCTCAGGCATAAGTTCCTCTTCTTTTTTCTTCTGAACGTCACACATGTTTTCCAGCTGCAAAACATTCTTTTCTTCACTTTGGTACTCTTCATAAATCTTTGCGCACTGTTCACTGTAAAGTCGCTTTTCATTCTCGTGCTGGTCTTTTTCAAGATGTTCTTTTTGACTAAAAATCCTGTCACTTTCTTCGACATTTTTTTCAAGTTCTTCCATAAGCTTATAAATCTCAAACGAAGCCTCTTCGTAACGGGTCTGTAAAAGATCACTTTCAAGATTCTTAATTAAATTCTGAGATTCTCGTTCCCTAATTTTTTTCTCTTTTAATAATTCTTCAATACAATGCCTCAGCCATGCAAGTTGCTCCTGCTTTTCACTTTTTTTTGCTCTAGACTGCATACATATTTCGACTTTTTCTTTAATGTTGACAGAATCCTGCCTGAATTCCATTATTGTTGCTTTTCTATCTATTTTCACTTCATTTTCTTTGTATTGCCATATAAATTTATTTAAAATAGTATGAAACTGTTTGATCCTGTTTTCGTCTTTGTTCAGTTTCGTTTCGATCGCAGGCAGGAACCATTTTTCTACCAATCCAACTTCATCTTTTGCCTCTTTAAAAAGTTCTGATAGTCCGGATTCCTTTAAATTAATTTTTTTAATTATATTTTCCCATTCTTCAGAGTTAATACCATATTCCTTAAGACGCACAAAATATTGCTTTTGTTGAATTGACTGTGAAAGGTCGAATGCCTGAAACTTAGACCCAAGCTTCATACGCATTTCCTCAAACAGCTTTCTACAACTTTGAAACCCTTTTAACTTTTTTTGTCTTCCATCCTTTTCAATCAACGGAAAACTTTGAATGTCATATTCATTTTCCACCTTATACTCGTGAATGAACGTTATAATATCAAGCTCATCTTTTTCATTAGCTTCTGTATCTCCCTGACTTTTCCTCACCATCATGCCGGTAAGAACATATCCCGCTCCCCCATCCAATACCCACTCTATAAGCAAAAATGTTGGTTTACTCGTCGTAAAAAAGCTCTGGAATGTTCTGTCCGTCGTATTACGATACCGCCTATGCACAAATGGAGCAATTAGCATCTGAACAAGAACTGTTTTTCCCCCACCATTCTGCAGCGAAAGTAAAGTATTGTCTCCACCAAAACAAAACGTCTCATCTTCAATCCTGTTCGCATTATTATTATAATTTAAATTGACAACTCGAAATATATTAATTTTGCTCATCTTCTTCCACCCCCAATACACGTAGAATTCTATGATAATTATTTTTATTAAGAAGGTTCCAGTCCATAAAATGATCAAGTTTTTTTGTTGTCTTTATCATTTCATCAGCCTCAATATAATCAATCAGTCCCTGTTTTTCCAGAAACTTCAAAATTGTATAAATAAAACCTTCCTTCGTTGTCTTTGCTCTTGAATTATTGTCGGTACTGCGTAGTGCCTGATAAGCTTCATACATATTCTTATAGGCTATACCCTGCTCTCTTTGTTCTTCTTCCGAATACTGAATTCCTTCTTCTAAACGAATAGAAATTTGATTCATCAATTCTCCAACACGCATAAAATCACGCACTTTACTTGAACTTCCTTGCCCACTATAAAACTCAACCAGTAAAGTCAACACAGTGAACTGAGATAAGTAGTAGTCCTTATCTGTTGCACCAGATTTACAAAGTGCTACTTTCAACTGCGCTTTTGAAAATCCAAGATAATCGTTTTCTTCCTTTGGTATAAGATAAATGGTATCTGAATAGCGTTCAACATTGCAATCCGCCGCCTCCGCTTGGCTTTTCACAAGATTAATGACCGAATCACGTTCAGTATAGGCGCGATATAGCTCTCTTGCTGAATCTTCTTTCAGTTCTTTATTTTTTAGTAAATAATAAAAAATATCTTGGCTATTCTTTATATCCTCTATTTCATATGTCATCGCCTATGCCTCCTTTACCTCAATTACAATCTCAGAGCACCTTATATTTTTCGTTCCGCCTTCCTGTGATGGAATATTATCAAAACTAATTACTGAAGATGCTTCATCTTTATATACATAAACTGTCTTGATATTTTTGAACGCTTTCTCATCTACAATCACCTGCAGAATGCTACTCCCAATCAAAAACTGCTGTTTGACTTCTGTAAAATGTTCTTCCTGCTCTTTTTGGAGTTCAGGTATAGAAAAATTTTGTTCCTTCAAAAGCTCTATCATAATTTCCCTAAAAATTTCAACCGAAGGAAATAAAGCACTCCTGTCTTCCTCACTTAATTGACTTTTTATCTGCGAAAGAGTTGTTTTTCCACATCGGATAGCATAAAACAATATAACTCTTATTGCATTCTCATAAATCCTCCACTTACTCTTCAAGCGCTCATTCTGTTCCTTCAACCATTCTTCACTATTAAAATCAAGGACGACTTCTGTATCTTCTATCTCTCTTTCGCTTATGACTTTCTGGTACTCACAAGTTTTTCCAACAAGGTATATCTTGTCGCAATCATCTGAAAAAAGAGGACGCAAAAACAAATCCAAACGCTCTAGTGAACTTGGATTTGTTAGTAAATGCTGATAAAAATCTTTATTTAATGGAAATCTTGACACAAGTGACATTGCTGATAATGCCTCAAGTTCTTTTGTATACAACGCTTTAAGATCAAGATGATTCACAAAAATCTTCTGATATTCATCTAGCGAACGATTCAGATAACCTTCGATTATTTTAAGATTTAAAAGATTATCCCGTTCTTTATCTTCTAGTTTTTCTACATGAAAATCCTGTTTTTCAAGATCTTGTACTAGTCTGTTTACGTACTCCCTGTACTCCGAGAATTTCCCTTTCGTTTCATCAATTGTGGATATATTTTGCCCAAGTACCTCCGCATATTCTGTTACAGAATAACTTAATGCATTCTGCCTGATCATACGCATTGCTTCCTGTATTTTTTGCAGCTGGATCCGCAAGAGATTGAAAATATTCTTAATATCTTCTGCAGCCCTGTCATAACTGGCTTTTTCCAGATGAAGCTTAAATATCATCTCTTGAATCGTCAGTTTCATATTACTTTCGATTTCAAGAGTCGATAAAATAAGATTATATCCATCATCAGTCAGGTAGTATGACGTTCGTTTTACATCGCCTGGCAAATACATGATTTTATTTGTAATAAAGCTTATACTTATTTCTTCATACTGGTTTTTTTCATAATCATAGCCTTGAAAGTACATTGCCCTGCCTTCATCGCAGATGATTACAGTAACAATATATTCTGCCAAAGCTTTACTCTCCTCATAGGATAAGGATTTTTTATAGTAAGAAACATTCACTCCATCGATAAAATACCCAATCTCATCAATCGTGCAGATTTCCTCTTTCAACGACTTCTCCATAATAAACATAAGTACCGAAAATATCAGATTTGTTTGCTCATACAGATTTTCAAATCCAAACTGTTTCCAAGTTTGCTTCTGCAGGCTGTTCCGAAATAAAAGCGCATAAGCACCTACATTTTTCATGCGCCGCGGGAAATTTTTTAAAAAGTCAAATTCCATTGTATCCCTCTCATAACTGACATAGTATTTGTTGTTACATTAATTTTTCGATAACATTCTATTTCTAGAAATCGGAAAACTGTAAAATCTCCTGCGGAATATACCTACCTGATTCTAAAATCTGTTTTATCTTATATATTATATCCTCATCAAAATATTTCAAGAACTCACTACCACAATTCTTATTTTGCTGTTCCTTAGTTTCTGGCAAAACAATACTCTCCGACTTTAAGATCATTTTTTGATACGCAATCGTAAATGGAAGTACATTATAAGTTGGCATCATCAGATTCTTTAGCTGCTCATAGATCAAAATACCCTCATAGTCAAGATCCCCAAAATACAAAATAGTATTTTTTTCAGATTTCATATATGGTTCTATACATCGATCAAAATCCGAAACACTTCTATACACAGCCTTGCCTCCACCGTAAATCAATGTCCCCACAGATGTCCCCATGATTTTTTCATTGCCTCCAAGCATATGTTTTCGCATACTATAAAACGTGTCTTTATTCTCAATAAAAAGTAATGTCTGTCCTTCTTCCTTTTTATAAGAGTAGTATGCAAGTGGCTGAGAAGTCTCATAACTGTTGAGCCTTTCAAATGGCAATCCAAGTTTTTTAAGAAGGCCGATTCCACCTTCTTTTAGAAGAAATTTTTCGCGACCAAATATTTCAAAACTTCTTTCATTGATTGATACTGCGCAGTTGAGATTACTCCTGCTCTTTATCATATAATCATTTAGCCTTCGTATATATTCTCTGTCTTTTTCATACTGTTCCATGTGTAAAAGATAAAAATCTGGACATAATTCTGGTACCATATATCGAAGCTCATCTTTAAAGCTATTATCATCTTTCTTTTCACGAATAATACGGTATTTCTGATATAGTGCAGGCTTTTTACCATTCAATCCAGAACTTTTTATTGGATTGAGTGCATTTTCTTCAATCAACCTTCTTACTTTTTCAACAAGCATAATGTATTCTTCAATTTCAAAATACCTTTGTACTTCATCCAAAGTAATCTTGTTTCCGCCGAAACCACCTATTTCCTTCATATTTTTTCGTTCCCTCTTACCTATTCTTTTCGATATTCAATTATTTGCGTCCATCTTTCATTCCGCAGGTTCTCAATTCTTTATGAAAGGCATGTCTTCTGGAATAGTTCTGTTTATACTCAAGCATTAATTGTTGTTTGCCATTTAAGACTCCTCTAGACTCCCTAACCTCACCCAATGCTGCAATATACTCTGCACATTCAAAATAGTATCTTCTAAAATTTCCTTCCATAATGCCATCTACCCTTTTTTTTACTAGCATTTCTATCCATTTCAAATAAACTTGCTGCTCACTTTCTTTCATCGGGTTTAGTACCTTAGATCTGCAAAAGCTTTTCCCAAAGTATTCCATGTCTTTCTCATCTATTTCAACGGAATACGCAATTTTAGAAAGCATTGCCTTTCCACCTTCTGATAATTTTTCTTTCTTCATTAAAATCAGTAAAAATGCGGCTAGTCCTTGTTTCATATAGGATGAACTCCATCCTAGCGAACCATTATAATTCATCCCATGATCTCTTACATATTTATATTCACCATTTAACAATGCAATCAAATAAGCATTTTCAATATTTGGTATATTCTCTTGTAAATCCATTGGTTTATCATAATATATAAACCGTCCCTTCACCCTCGTTAACATATTATGATTAATAATCTGCAGCTCTTCTTTCCATTCAGAAAAATCTTTACAGTCCATCATCATCCGAATATAATGAACCACACGTGTGTCAGAGCGAAAAGCTTCTAACCAATATAATTCAACTGCTTTGGTCACGTTATCCTTTTCATCCAGAATAATATCTGCCACCAATAAAGCGATTCTACTTCTCACAAGATACTTTGTATCTATCTGTTTAAGAGCTTCATTCCCTATTGAAATCATTTGTTCCCGACAAATATTATCACGATTTTCTTTAATGTATTTTTCATATAATCCAGGATGCTGCTCGTAATAAATTTGTGCATTGGAAAGCAAATTATCTGAATTATTTGAAAGTTCTATTGCCTCATCCAATAATTTTTTTGCAATATACGAATTTTTGTTACCAAGATAAGCTGTCCAGATTGGAAGAAATTCATCAAATTCCAGTAATTCTTCCCCGCACTGCATAATCTTCTCTAAAGAAATATCCTTATCACCTGCATTCTGTATTAAACCGTAAAGAGCATCGGATCTTTCATTCAGCGAATTGGCATAATAGGTAAGATACAACGCATCCGTTACCAACCTTTTATGATTTATTCTTGATAAGTCATATTGCTCTAATTCTTCTATCCCAAATGTCTTGTCCGAATATTCCAGATATTCACCTTCCACCATAATTTTAAGACCAATCAGCATTTCAGAAATTTCATATCCTTCTTCATACATTTCTTTATCTACACAGGTATGTACAAATTTGCACGCGTCTTCTATAGTAGCTCCAATTCCTTCTGGATCTTCAAAGTTAAACTCATCTTCATCACTGTTGTACCAGTCATCATATTCTTCATTTAAATATCCAGACAAGCAGATTTCCCAGTTTTCAATTTTCGTCAATTTGTCTTTGATACTCTCATAATTATTTCTATCCTCTTCCGTATACTCGTTCCATATATGCGAAGAATTTATCTCTTTATCACTTATGCACTTCTTTAGTCTGTTCAAAAAATCATCCCGAGAGTTTTCAGGAAGCACTCTTGCAACGTCATGCACAAAAGTTGTCAATTGCTTTTTTTCCATTGATTGAGTCAAAGAATCAACGGCATTCAGAAATTTTAGTAAATTCATCTATCTGCCACCTTTCAGTATCCATTATCTCCCAATTCCCAATGTCTAAATGAATCCTCAAACTTATCCATTTGTTGCTGATACCACTCGCTTTCGTCATGTTTACCAATATGGTCAGCCAATTGTTTGGCACGCATGAACATCATAGAATTATCTGCATAACAAGCGATTCCCCATGTTGCTCTTCTAATCACTGAGTACGCCTTTTCTGCGTCCCCATTTTCAAAAAGAATCCAGCAAAAACTACTGATTCCATTGCAGTTTTGTGGATCCATTGTCAGCCATTTTTGGTAGTGGCTGTAGGCTTCTTCTTTTTTACCTTCATGAAAAAGTGACTCACCTATTCCACACAAGAAACAACTATCATCATCGTCTTGCCAATCAAACATCTCTAGAATTTTTTGACAGAAAGTAATTCTCTCCTCATATTTTCTAGCATTTCCAAGTTCCATTTCATAGTCCTGAAGCCAGCCATCGATTGCGTAGACATAATCCAGTTCTTCTATCAATACCATCAGTGGATTTTTTTTGGATTGATGTTCCATAATGGACTGGAATATTAACCACGCTTTCCCCCAAACGTTAATTCCTTCTTCTGGTTTCTGCTCGTCAAAGCACTCGTATCCATCCTGTACAAGTTTATCCCATTCATCCCATTCCGTTTCTACGTGATGATCATCCTCAAAGTCAATACATTGCTGAACCATCTCCTCAAGACTTTTTTGATACTTTGCTTCATCAAATGATTTTCCTACTTTAAGAATATCATAAATTTCCGTTAATACTACTGCTCCTATTTTGTCCTTTGCCTCTGACTTTGAATATCCTGCATTTAACAGTTTTTCATAAGTATCTTTTGTGCAAGGTGGATCATTTGCCTTTAGTTGGTTATCTACTACTTCCAATATTATTGTCTTTAACCGTAAATTTACCATTGTTTTATATCCTAAACCTTTTATGTTCATCTTTTTATACATTTCTCTCAAACGCAATCCCCATATGCTGATTAATCAATTGTCTAGTCTTCTCGACTCTGTTTTCCGGATGACTTTCTGGCTTCAATGTTATGACTGTTACACCCACCCCAGATTCAACTGCTAATTTTTTGATCCGTAATGGATAACAAACTACAATTTCTTGTAACATCTTCCTTTAGTCGCACCATTATCAAGGATTTTTCCATCTGCAACTAATGCTCTCAACAATTCTTTTGTTCTTGTTTCTTTAACATCAAGAACCTCTACTAAATCGCTAGCCTTATACCACGTATCTAATTTCATAAAAGTAAGTATCTGCTCATATTGCACCTGTGTATTTTTCGTCACTTTTTTTCTGTCGCTTTTTTCTGTCGCTTTTTTTCTGTCGCTTTTTTCTGTCGCTTTCTTTGCTTGCTTTTTCTTAAATTCAAGCGTTAAAATTGTTCTATCAGGATCAAATTGTTCTTCAATCGCTGGTTCAACCCAACCTTCATCTTCCCATACATTAAAAATATTTGGAACTCCACTTCCTGCACGTTCACCAAAGTTAATAAGATTGAACATCTTCATAAGTGTCTTATTACGAGGATCTGATACTCCACCTTTTCGCATCTGAACTTTGCCTGTCCTGCTGTAACCTGGATTTTCCATAATCAATTTGTCTGGCTCTTTTTTAATTACTACACCTCTGACTCCATAAAAATCTGTATTTATTAAGCAATTTGCAAGCGCTTCTCTTAAAGCTTCATGCACAGGAGTATCGTCAATACGGTCTCCGCCCTTAGTTTTAAATGGAACTTTAATATCCTTAATGATTTTATTATATACACGAAAATAAAAATCACAGATATTCCCTGACCATTCACCAGAACTTGACTGTAATCGATCTGTCCAGCGAATTGTAGGATCCAGTTCTTCTCTGTAGTCCAAAAAATATTCTGGAAAATGTCTCACAATATTATACTCATTTCCAAACATCAGCATACCCGCTGCTGTGGGATGTAACTGTTTGTCTACATCGGATATAGCTGCTGCACCAATACTACGAAGATACTCTGAATCATCTAATCTTTCAAATGGATGACCTGCTTTTAATGTCCTGTGGCGATTTCTATATCCCTGAATTGTCTCTGCATTTAGTTCCTCTATAACTGCATCATCCAAAACTTCCATATCCATCGTGTTATCCGTCTGATCACGCAACATAGCTTTTACTTGAAGTCTTGTACAATGATAATCTCCTGAATGGTCTCTCCTGAAAGTTCCACCAAACATGTCATTATTAATAAATACTGGCTTTTGTTCACGTTTTGCCATTGGAACATAAATCACGATAATTAAATCTTCTCCAACTTCGTAAACCTCTACATCATTTTCAGATAAGAGATTAATATTTACCTTTTGACTGTTATGGATCAAATTCCAGAAATTATCCAACAGTTTCTCTTTATCAGCTACCTTTAAACCTGTCGTTTTCCAACTTTTATCTTCAAGTTCCTTAATGCCAAGGATTATAACTCCACCATATGTATTTGCAAATGATGAATAAGTATCCCAGAGAGCAATTGGAAGACCTCCATTTGCTTTCTTAACCTCTCGGCGATTATCTTCTTTGTATGAATCAAATTTTTTGATATCAAATAACTTTGTCAATTTTTCATCATTACGAATTCAAAAATTAACTATTGCCAAGTTATGTGTAAAAATTCATTGAATAAATGTATTACTATTTTTCAAAACTCTCTAAGAAATAGTTTACTACATTAATACAAAAAAGGACAGTCGAATTCCTTCAACCATCCTTAACTGTTCTATTGGGTGGTAAACCACCTGGTATTACTCAAACTCGTCCCGGGCAAAGTGCCACCGGCGGTTAAATGCTGATAAATGGCGGTTTCTAGCACACCTATTCTTTAAAATGTTACGCT
>JACCEE010778330.1_pt1 | contig 12366 bp, 14 predicted proteins | sample 7449931 | NCBI WGS metagenome assembly JACCEE01 (sample SAMN15323457, study PRJNA562643) | freshwater metagenome | isolation source: river surface water | place: USA:Blue River Watershed | collected 2017-08-19 | reverse complement strand
AGCCCTCCGCCGCATGAAAGGGAATGCCGCACATCGGCACCTGATTCCGCTTCGTCAACGCTAGGTTCAGTACGCCAGACGCCACATGCGCATCTTCAAAAAACATTTCATAAAAATCACCGAGCCGAAACATGAGCAACGTGTCCGAGGACAACGTGCGGCGGATGCCCTGATACTGCTGCATCATGGGCGTAAGAGGCGCTGACATCCCCCACGGTTACCCGACCCCTACCCCCGTTTCAAGGGTGACCCGCCCCAATGCAAGAGAAAGCCGAGATCAAAAACTCCCCTGCGTCCTCCGGCACCTCACCATCAACGATGAAGCCATTCCCCGAAAATATCCGCTCACGCAACAACCCTCCTAGATTCGTTAGGCAGACAAAACGAATCATCCGATTTTCGAGGCATCCGCAACTCAATCCGCCTCGACTTCAGAAACGTCCGCAACGCCACATGCGATTTTGCATCGCGTTAAAAACAAGGAACTAAGCGGAGTTTTCGAGTTTCAAGCGCTCGGCCAACCAGACCTTGATGATGGATTGGCGAGTCACTCCCACTCTGTCCGCCTCTCGGTCCAAGTTCTCAATCATCCAACGAGGTAGGTCCACGTTCACACGTCTCTGCTCCAAGTTGGGCCTCCGCGCGGACGAAAGATCCAAATGCGGAAGCAAATCCGCTCCAGAATCAAAAACATCATCAAGGTGCTCTGCGTTCTTCATACAACTCCTCCTCGCACACCTACGAATATCGAGCATCCTCGACGAGATTTCAAACAACGCTACCGCGGTAATCCGTGTCAGCCCCTGCTCCCGTTTTACGCAAATCTACGAATCGCCCCCCCTTTTCCGCCTAAATCGTCCCCTAACCGCTCGGAAACTCGCGGTGGCAAGCATTCTGCAAACCGTCCGTGAATGCGCCACGCCATCTCCGCGATCGCTGCCAGTCTCGCTCTCCTCGCCTCATCCGCAACCGGCGCGGACAACACCCCCGTTTTTGAAAAAGATATCCGTCCCATCCTTCGCCACCGCTGCGTCCACTGCCACGGCGAAGACGGCATCCGCAAAGGCGATCTCGACGTCCGCTTAAGGCGCCTCCTCACCGAACCCCACGGTCCTGACCGCGCGGTCGCCGTCGTCCCCGGCAAACCCGCTGAAAGCGAACTCGTCCGCCTCATCCGCGAAGGCGATATGCCGCGGAAAGGCAAACCCGTTCCCGAAGAAGAAATCCAACTCATCGAACGTTGGATCGCCGCCGGCGCTCCCACCGCACGCCCCGAGCCAGACCACATCCCCGAAGCGTTTATCGCCGAAGAGGACCTCGCCCACTGGTCCCTGCAACCCCTCAACCGCACCACGCCACCCGAACTCACCGCCTTCCCCAATCCCCCCAACCCCGTCGACCGGTTCATCCTCAAACGACTCGAGACACAGAATCTTACCCCCAATCCAGAGGCCCAAAAATCCACGCTCATCCGACGCGTCTCCCTCGACCTCACCGGTCTGCCGCCCACCGCAGACGAGCTCACCCTCTTCCTCGCCGACACCGCCCCAGACTCCTACGCGCGCATGGTCGAGCGCTACCTCGCCTCCCCGCACTACGGCGAACACTGGGGCCGCCACTGGCTCGATCTCGCCGGGTATGCCGATAGTGACGGCTACACCGACGCCGATCCCATCCGCCCATGGGCCTACCACTATCGCGATTACGTCATCCGCTCGTTCAATGCCGATAAACCCCTCAACCTGTTTATCAAAGAACAACTCGCGGGCGACGAAATGGCAGGCGCAAACCTGAAGGACCTCGGCGCAAACCCCGCCCTCACAGAAAAACTCGTCGCCACCGGGTTCCTCCGAATGGTTCCCGACGGCACCGCAAACGTCCCAACCGCCGACCAAACCACAGCGCGCGAAGCCGTCATCGCAGAAACCCTCAAAGTCGTCTCCAGCGGATTGCTCGGCTTAACCGTCGGATGCGCCCAATGCCACGACCACAAACACGACCCCATCCTCCAAGCCGATTACTACGCGTTCCGCGCCATCTTTGAACCAGGTTTCGACACCACCGCATGGCGCGCACCCGCCGCCCGCCTCGTCCCCCTCATGACCGAAGCCGAACGCGCCCGCGCGGCTGACTTCGAGCAACGCGCCAAGGAGGTCGAGGCAAAGCGAAAGGTGAAAGAGGACGAGTTCATCGCCAAAGTGCTCGACTGGGAACTAGACAAAAAACCCGAACCACTTCGGGATCCTCTTCGAACAGCCTACCGCACCACCGCAAAATCACGTTCACCCGAGCAACTCGCTCTCCTCAAACAGCATCCCACGATTAACCAACTCTCACCAGGATCCCTCTACCTCTACGACCGAACGTACAAAACCAAACACGAGGCCGAACTCAAAGTCTTCACCGAAGAAGCCGCAAAGATTCGAAAAGAGAAGCCCCCGGAAATCTTCATCCCCGTTTTTAACGAAACCGCTACAGCCGCCAAGACCCCTCCCGAAACCGTTATCTTTCGTCGCGGCGATCCCAACCAGCGCGGACGAAAAGTCGCCCCCGCCGACCTCACCGCGCTCGGTGCGCCGCCACTCAAGATCCCTCCTGTTAGCGCACAAAACCCCACCGCAAGCGGACGTCGCACCGCCTACGCCGATTACCTCACTTCCGGAAGCCACCCCCTCCTCTCCCGCGTTCTAGCAAACCGCATTTGGCACCATCTCTTCGGCAAAGGAATCGTCGGAACACCCAGCGACTTCGGGAAACATGGCGACCGTCCCTCGCACCCCGAGTTGCTCGACTGGCTCGCCACCGAACTCTCCCAAAACCACTGGAGCATCAAACATCTCCACCGCCTCATCCTCAACTCCGCCACCTACAAACAAACCACCGACCACCGTCCAGCAACCGATTCCGCTGACCCAGAAAATCGGCTGCTCGCCCGCCAAAACCTCCGACGAATCCAGGCAGAAACCCTGCGCGATGCCATCCTCCACACAGCAGGTAACCTGAACCCTCGGATGTTCGGCGCACCCGTCCCCGTGATGATGGACGTAGACGGACAAATCGTCGTCGGCGTCGATACCACCGACACCGCTGGACGGCCCACCGGCAAAGTTGTTCCGCTCAACGGCGAGGAATTCCGCCGCAGCGTTTACCTTCAATCGCGCCGATCCCGCCCCGTCGGATTGCTCGAGACCTTTGATCTGCCGCGCATGGAACCCAACTGCGAAGCGCGCTCCGCTTCCACAGTCGCACCGCAATCGTTGTCCCTAATGAACAACGACTTCGTGCTCAATCAGTCCGCCATTCTCGCAACAAAAATCGCGCGTGAAGCCGGCGCCGACCCAACCGTCCGCGTCAAAAGTGCATGGCGCGCAGTTTTATGCAAAGAAGCCACTCCAGACGACATCGCTAACTCAGTTCGGTTTTTAAAAGAGCAATCCGCAGCTCTTGCAACGTCCCCAACAACGGAATCCAAACCCACCCAGAACACCCGTTCCATCGCCGTGCCCACGGCCCCAGAAGATCGCGCGCTCGCAACGCTCTGCCAGGCGTTGCTCAGTTCCAATGCATTCCTCTACATCGACTAACATGCACCTCCTCGCGTCTCCCTGCCTCACCCGACGCCACCTAATCGGACGCGGCGCGCTCGGCCTCAGTTCAATCGCACTCCTCGACCTGCTGCAGAACGATGGATTGCTCGCAAAGCCCGTCGACTCTGCCGCCGTAAGCCACAACGTGCTCCCAAAACTTCCGCCCGCTCAACCGCGCGCGAAATCCATGATTTCCTTGTTCATGCAAGGCGGCCCAAGCCACGTGGACTTGTTCGATCCGAAGCCTGAACTAACACGGCGCGACGGCCAAAAGCTCGAAGGCGACTTCAAGTTCGACGACGCGGCCAACGCGAGCTTCAAGCTGCTGGGGAGCCCGTGGAGCTTTCGCAAACACGGCCAGTCCGGTATGGACGTCAGCGAACTCCTGCCGCACTTCGCGCAAATCGTCGACGAAGTCACCCTCCTCCGAGGAATGCACACAGGCGTCAGCAACCACGGCCAGAGCATCTACGCCTTACAGACGGGCGGCATCCTCGCGGGACGTCCCACCCTCGGTAGCTGGCTCGCCTACGGACTCGGCTCTGAAACACGAGATTTACCAGCCTACGTCGCCCTGACAGATCCGCGAGGTCTCCCAGTACTCGGCGTAAGCAACTGGACTCAGGGATGGTTACCCTCCGTCTACCAAGGTACCGCCGTCCGCTCGCAAGAGCCGCGTATCCCCAATCTCGACCCCGCTCCCCACCTCCGCGGAGTCCCACAACAGAACTACCTCTCCTACCTCGAAAATCTCAACCGGGCGCATGCCCAAGCCCACGCGGGAGAATCAGACCTCGACGCACGGATTCAAAGCTACGCCCTCGCTGCGCGCCTGCAGACCGCCGCCAAAGAGGCCCTCGACATCAGCTCTGAATCCGAGGCCACCAAACGGCTGTACGGACTCGACGATCCTGCCACCGCTGAGTTTGGGACGCGTTGCCTTCTCGCACGACGGTTGATCGAGCGCGGAGTGCGCTTCGTCCAACTGTTCACCGCGAACCAAACGTGGGACCACCACAAATCCATCATCTCGGGCCTGCCCGCCGCTTGCAAATACGTCGACCGCGGCTCCGCAGCGCTTGTGATGGACCTGAAAGCGCGCGGACTGCTCGATTCCACCGTCGTCCACTGGGGCGGCGAAATGGGGCGTCTGCCCGTCATTCAACACGACGGATCGCGCGACGTCGTAGGACGGGATCACAACACCTACGGCTTTGGCATGTGGGTCGCCGGTGGCGGATTCAAAGCGGGCTGCATCCACGGTGAGACCGATGAGTTCGGACACAAAGCCGTGAAAGACACCGTTAGCCATCACGACTACCACGCGACCCTCCTACACCTTTTTGGTTTCGATCACACCAAACTCACCTACCTCCGCAACAACACGCCTCTCTCGTTAACGGACAATAAGGAAGCACGCATCGTTCAAGAGATTCTCGCGTGACCATCGCGAACATCCCAGTCCGCCACCTTCTCCGCCCTTTCATCCTCCTCACCCACCGCACCCCGACGGCGCCGCAAATCCACTTTGCAAAACGCCGCCGAAGCTCCTCTGCGCCAGCAACCTGCTAGGCGAGTCCGAGCCGCTTGAAGGTGTCGTCCACGTGCCGGAAATGCACCTCCAGCGAACATAACTTTCCAATCTCCTCCACGCTCAAGACCGAGCGAACTTCCGGCTCCGCCTCCAGATTCGCCTGAAGCGAAACATCCCCCTGCCACGTCCGCATCGCCGCACGCTGCACGGCCTCGTAGGCCGTCTTCCGCTCCAACCCCTTGCGCGTCAGTTCAAGCAACACGCTCTGACTGAAATACAAACCCTTCGTTAACTCTAGGTTGCGCTGCATGTTCGCTGGATAAACCAGAAGCCGGTCCACCAACTTTTTCAACGTCACCAACATGTAGTTCAGGAGAATGCTCGAGTCCGGCATGATAATCCGCTCCACCGAAGAGTGCGAAATATCGCGCTCATGCCAAAGCGCCACATTCTCCATCGCAGCCACCGCATTCCCACGAATCACCCGCGCCAGACCGCTCAACTTCTCGCCCGTAATCGGATTCCGCTTGTGCGGCATCGCCGAAGAACCCTTCTGACCCGCACTGAAATACTCCTCCACCTCAAGCACCTCCGTGCGTTGTAAATGACGAAACTCCGTCGCCCAACGGTCAACGCTCGACGCAATCAACGCCAAGGTCATCTGGTACTCCGCGTGCCGATCTCGCTGCACCACCTGCGTGCTCAAGGTCGCCGCCTTCAACCCAAGACGGTCACACACCATCTGCTCCACCTTCGGATCAAGATGCGCATGTGTCCCAACCGCTCCACTCAACTTGCCCACACGAATTCGCTCCTGAATCCCCTCCAACCTCGCCAGCGCCCGCCGAAACTCGTCGTACATCAACGCCAACTTCAACCCAAACGTCACTGGCTCCGCGTGAATCCCATGACTGCGCCCAATCATCGGCGTCATCTTGAACTCCACCGCACGACGCCCGCACACCTCAATCAACTCACGCAAATCCTTCAACAAAAGGTCAGAAGCCTGAGCCATCTGCACCGCGAGCGTCGTATCCAACACGTCCGATGACGTCATCCCCTGATGCATCCACCGCGCCGCTGGCCCGATAAACGAAGCCTCGTTCTCAAGGAACGCAATCACGTCGTGATTCGTCCGCCGCTCAATCTCGGCAATCTGCTCCAAATCAAATCGCGCTTTCGCCCGAATTTCGCGCGCATCCTCCACCGGAATGTATCCGCACTCAGCCATCGCCTCGCAGGCAAGGACCTCAATCTCCTGCCAAATCTCGTACTTGCGTTGCTCGGTCCAAACCGAGGCCATCTCAGGAAGGGTATAACGTTCGATCACCCCGCATCTCTACAGAATCCCACCCCCATGCGTCCATCCCTGAGGCTTCCGTGAAAGACAATCGCATGCCCTCGCGCCAACACAGCCCCCACGCACCACCACCGAATCATTCCTCCGGAGCCAGCCCCCCGCGAGACACCAGCATCGTGCCCTCATTCCCCATCTTGAGATTTCCCGACACGCGCACGCCGGCTCCCCCATCCACACTGCGAACCCACGCCTCCGGCAACTCACCGCCCTTCCGACGCCCGAAAATGTTTCCCATCACCAAACTATCCCGAACCCCCGAAAGCTGAACCGCCGCACCCGCCGAATCAAAAAACTGGCACCCACTAATCGTCACCGCATCCGATGCGCGCACCGTCAACGCCCCACACCCCGCCTCCTCCCCCGCACGCACCGATTCAAAAATCCAGCCGCTCACCACCACCCCCGAACTCCCTTCCACCACCATCCCGTCCACACGCTCCCCAGAATAATCTGGATTGTAATCAATCGTGTTGCCGCTCATCGCGATATTCCGGCACCGATCCACCATCACCGATCGCTGAAACCCCGAACAAAACGAGTTGCCCGTCACGTTCACCGCGCGAACCGACCTCAACAACAGGTTGATGTCCTGACTCTGAATCACGTTCCCAGAAATCGTCCACAACCCGCCCGCCGTCGATAGCGGCAGGTCCGGCCCCTCAATCCGAATATTCGCTCCGCCCGGGCTCCGCTTCGCCTGCACCGTGCACGACGCAATCGTCCCCTCGCGTACCGTGCCCTGCCGCGTGTCCACCCAGATGTCTGCACAATCCGCGCCTTCCGGGTCAAAGTTGTACTCCACGTCACAACCCGTGATTTGCAGGTTCCGAATCTCACTCCCCTCCACCTTGATTCCCGCATGCCGATGATAGCTGATATGCGACCCCACAATGTTCGCTTGATGCAGGTTAACCCCCTCCAAATAAACGCCAATGGCCGCGCCCACCCCGTCGTACACGTGGCAGTGCGACATCAGGAAGTTGCGATTGCGTTTCGTCAAATGCACCCCAATCCGGCACTTGCGAATCAAGACGCCCTCAAGCGTCGCCTGCATCACCCCCTCAAACCGAATCCCGCACGCCTCTTCATGCGCCCCCACAATCTCAATCTGGTTGAAGGTCGGCATCCGCTCGCGCTCCCACACCCCTGAACGAAAGCCCTTTGGATCCGCAGTTCCCCCATGCGTGCCGCGCACAAAAAACGCCGGCCCAGGCCCGTCCATCCGCACCGTTGCCAGCCCTCCATCACCCGACACCGCAAATCGCCCAGTCCGCTCCAAATCCACCACGATGGTGCGCGTCACCCGATATTCGCCCCGCGAAAACAAGAGCAACCCATCCCCCTGCTGCACCGCATGCTCGATCGCATCCGTGTCGTCCGTCCGACCATCTCCGCGCGCACCAAAATCCTTTACGTGACTCATACCGAGTCAGAAAGCACCCGCTAAGCCATCCGCGCGGCTCCACCACTCCGCACATCCAACCACACCGCAAGCACCAGCACGCCGCCCCGCACCATGTACTTCAGCTCCGGCCCAACCCCCATCAACGACAACCCTTTCGCAAGCACTCCCATAATGGCCGCCCCAAGCAAAACGCCCGTCACCGTTCCCGAACCACCCCGCAACGACACTCCACCCATCACACACGCCGCGACAGCATCCAACTCCATCAGCGTCCCAATGTCCGCTGTCGAATACCCCGCATACGCCGTCTGCATCAGACCCGTCAGCCCCACAACCGCGCCCGCAGCCGCAAACGCAAACAGCGTGACCGCACCCACCGGCACCCCGCTCAGCCGCGCCGCCGATTCGTTGCCTCCCACCGCGACCATGTAACGCCCCAACACCGTGTGCCTCAACAGCACGTGAACCAACCACGCCAATCCGCACAAAATGACCATCGGCAACGGAATGCCGCGGTACCCATTGCACACCACCACCACCAACGCCGAAGCCTGCACCCCAAGAAACCAACGCAGAAACACCGGCTCAGCCTCCTCATTCACCAACCCAAGCCCCGCCCGCCGCGCGCGCCGACGCCACACCGCCACCGCACTCAGCCCCACCACCAAGCCCCACACCGCCCAACCCGTCGCCGCACCCAAATACGAAGTCGTCAGCCCCGACACCACATTCTGCACACCGCCCGGCGCAACAGGCACCGTCCGATTCTCAATCACGACCCAAAACAAACCCTTCAACGCCTGCAACCCGCCCAGCGTCACAATGAACGCAGGAACACGCTGCCGAACCACCAACCACCCCATTCCCCACCACAAGACAACTGCAACCACCACCGCACAGCACGCAGCAATCCCCGGAGCAACTCCATGCCGCGTTGCCAAAACCGCCATGATTCCCCCCGTCAACCCCACCCCACTTCCCGCAGCCAAATCAATGTGCCCTGTTAAAATCACCAACAACATTCCCACCGCAAGAACCGCATTCACAGGCACCTCCACCAAAAGCTGAGACACATTGCGCGGATCGAGCAAAGCCCCGCCCGTCGCAGCAGCCAGACATCCCGCCAACACCACCAACGCGCCCAGCAACGTCACCTCCCTCGGAATCACTACCTTGTTCAGTTCCATAAAATCGTTCGTCTCACGTTCGACTCGTTCCCACCGCATCCCGCATTAACACCTCCGCCGCAACCCCGCGCGGATGAATGCGCTGCATCACACCGCCTCGCATCATCGCCACACGGTCCGACATTCCCATCAACTCCGGCAAGTCACTCGAAACCATCACCACCGCTCCGCCCGCCGCAGTAAAACGGCGAATCTGATCGTAAACCTCACGCTTCGCCCCGACATCAATCCCCCGCGTCGGTTCGTCCAATAACAACACCCGTGGCGTAAACCCCATCACCCTCCCCAACACCACTTTCTGCTGGTTGCCGCCCGACAAACGACCGACCGCAACCCCGTCATCACCCGCCCGCACCGCATACCGACGCCGCGCGGCATCCACACTCACCGCCTCCCGCTCCGCATCAATCGCGCCGAAGCGCGACACCAAGCCCAACGACGACAGCGTAAGATTAAACCCGATTCCCTCCTCCAAAATCAGGCCCAACCGGCGGCGATCTTCCGTCACAAACCCCACTCCCAACTCCATCGCGGCACCCACCGAATCCGGCCGATACCGAACATCCCCTAACCACACCTCGCCCGCCACGCGCCCGCCCCACGCGCCCGCCAAATGCGACAACAACTCCGTCCGCCCACTCCCCATCAAGCCTCCAATCCCAAACACCTCGCCACTCCGCACTCCAAACGACACCCCCCTCACCACAGTGCGAGCCGCATCGTCGCAAACCGCAACATCTTCTACCCGCAAAAGCTCCTCTCCCACAGACTCTCCAGGAGCCGGGTACACCTCGCTCACATCGCGCCCGACCATCGCCCGAATCAAACGCGCCTCATCCCACTCCGTACGCGTATCCGTTCCAACCAACGCTCCATCCCGCAGAACCGAAATGCGGTCTGCCAGCGCAAATACCTCCTCCAACCGGTGCGAAATATAAACCATCGCCACACCCCGCTCCCGCAATCCAACCAGAATCTCGCGCAAACGCTCCGCCTCCACCGCCGCCAACGCAGCCGTCGGTTCATCCAAAATCAAGACCCGCGCACGGCGCGAAAGTGCCCTCCCAATCTCCAGTAGTTGCCGCTGTCCACCACCCAACTCACCGGCGCGGTCATGCAGCGGTAAATCAAACCCCAGCCCGTCCAACAGCCTCCTCGCCTCCATCTCCATCTCGTCATGACACAACAGCGGCCGCCCCAGTTCCACCCCGAGAAACAGATTCTCCATCACCGTGAACTCCTCCACCAACGCCAGTTCCTGATGAATCACAGCGACGCCCCGCGCCGCAGCATCGGCAGGCCCCGCGAACGCACAGGCTTCCCCATTCACCCGCAGCACTCCTTCGTAACTACCCGCCGGATAGATTCCACCCACCACCTTGATCAAGGTCGACTTGCCCGCGCCATTCTCGCCGCATAACGCGTGAATCTCCCCAGGCATCACCGTCAACGACACCCCGTGGAGAGCCGCAAAGCTGCCAAACCGCTTCCCAATGCCCTCTAGCGCCAATGCCGGAACTCGATCCTTCATGCACCCTCCATTGCCACGTTATTGGCCTCCAACCGGCAACGACTCAGGCGAATGGAAACCATCCCGAATCACGGTGTCGCGCAAGTTCTTCGCATCCACCGCAACGACATCCTCCTCCACCGTCGGCACAACCTTGAATCCGTTGTCCACACCACCACGCGCCACCACCGGACGACGCCGCGCCAGTTCCACCGCCAACTCTGCCGCCCTTCCCGCCAACCGCTTCAACGGCTTGTAAACCGTCATCACCTGATTGCCCGCGATAATCCGTTTGCACGCATCCAAATCGGCGTCCTGTCCGGTAACCGCCACCTTGCCCGCCAACCCCTCTTCCAGCAGCGCCTGAATCGCTCCGCCCGCTGTTCCGTCATTGCTCGCAAGCACACCGTCCGGAGGATTCGCCACTCCCGTCTTTGAAATCGCCGCCTGCACAATCCGCTTCGCATTCGCCGGACGCCAGTCCTCCGCCCAATCCTCAAACACCACCTCCAGCCGGCCCGCATCCACATGCGGTTTCAAAACCTCGTCCTGCCCCTGCTTGAACAACCGCGCATTGTTGTCCGTCGGCGCTCCATAGATCCGCGCAATCCGCCGCTTCCCACCCGCTGCCCCCTCGCCGCCGAACCACCTCTCCATCAGATACTCCGCTTGAACCCGACCCACCTTCACGTTGTCGAAGGTCACATACAAGTCGAGGTCGCACCCGCGAATCAATCGGTCGTACGCAAGCACCGGCACCCCTCCGGCATGCGCCGATTCCACCGCCTTGGACATCGCCTCGCCGTTGTGCGGCGCCACCACCAACACATCAATGCCCTGCCCCAGCAACGACTCACAATCCCGAATCTGTTGCGCATCGTCACTATTCGCCGACAACACCACCACCTCAGCCCCCAGCTCGCGCGCCCGCGCAACGAACGTGTCGCGATCCCGCTGCCACCGCTCCTCCTTCAACGTGTCCAACGACAATCCTATCCGCGGCGCCCCGCCCTGCTTCCCCCGCACGCGCTCCCCACCAGCACCGCCCTTCGACACCGCCAGTCCCAACAACACACTCAGCACGCAGGACGCAACAACCAGCACGATTCGGCTTTTCATAAAAAAACTCTCCCGCCCTTAAAGCAGCCCTCGTGCTCCCTTTCGAGAATCCCCCCGCCAATGGCCGTAGGCGCCCCGCAACTCAGCCGACCCAACCACAAACGCCCCCTCAGCCCGCGCTCACCACGTCTTCACCCACTTCGCCACATCAGCTCCCGTCGTCCCCTTGGCCGTCGACCACAAATCATAATCCGCACCGTACCCCGGCGACGCATCACTCTCCACCGGACGACGCCCCGCGCTCAACTCCGTCTGCATCCACTGCGCACGCGCTGTCGAATACCCATACGCATTTCCCCAAGGATCACGCAGATACGTTAACCCCCCAGCGCGCCCCGTCTGGTCAGCTTTGAAAGCCATGTACGCCTTCGTGTCCTGCGCCGCGCTGCCCGATTGCGAACGTCCCGACAACGCCGCATACAACTCAGCCGCAGCCCCAATATAGGCCGCCGTGCGGGGATCCTGACTCGCACGCGGATCCAGCGCGTCCGACATTTGTCCACGCGGAAACGAAGAGTTGTCCGCGCGATAGTTCTCCAGACCCGTCCGCATCGCAGCCATCTCAGACTGCGCCTTCGAACGCGAGGCCTTCCCGAACACCGAACCGCCAAGCTGCGAAACCAGCCCTGTCAGCACGGCCAAAATCGCAATCACCACCAACAGT
>JACCEE010934460.1_pt1 | contig 12369 bp, 8 predicted proteins | sample 7449931 | NCBI WGS metagenome assembly JACCEE01 (sample SAMN15323457, study PRJNA562643) | freshwater metagenome | isolation source: river surface water | place: USA:Blue River Watershed | collected 2017-08-19 | reverse complement strand
TTGACGAAACGCCGGATGTCACCAGCCGCCTGCTGCACGAATTTGCGGCCGAAGGCCTGGTCAACATCGTGGGCGGTTGCTGCGGCACCACGCCCGAGCACATCGGCGCGATCGGCCAGGCCGTGGGCCCGCTGGCGCCGCGTGCCGTGCACAGTGGGTTCTTCTACCGCGAAGCGGCTTGAGTTTTGAGCTGGCCGCACCGGTGCATCATTTGCGCCGGTGGTCGGAAAGCTGCAGATCGTCAATGGCCGGCACCAGTGCCATCACCGCGAGCAGCAGTGCAATCGGCAACGTGAAGGCGTAGCCAGCGAACTTGAAGCCCAGCGCGCCGGTGATGCCGCCCACCAGAAAGCACGACAGCAGGCCACCCAGAACTTTGAGCCGCTCCCGATCGGCACGCACCTTCAGGGGGATGTGCGGGTCACGGTTCCAGTACAGCAGTTTGCCCAGCTCAATGCCCAGATCGGTCACGATGCCCGTCATGTGGGTGGTGCGGATGACCGCATTCGAGAGTTTGGTGACGATGGCGTTCTGCAGGCCCATGATGAAGCACAACAGCACCACGGCGAGGGGCACCAGCAGGGTTTCAAAGCGGGCGAGCTGAGCGCCCAGCAGCCCAAAGCACAGGATCAGCGCGGCTTCGAGCAGCAGCGGCAGCGCGTATTCGCTGCTGAGGTCTTTGCGCCGCGCAAAATTGATGAGCAGCGCGCAGGTCATGGCCCCGCACACAAAGGCCAGCACCGCCACAACGCCATCCACCACCAGGTCCAGCTGCCCCAGCACCAGCTGGTCGGCCACGTTGGAAACCATGCCGGTCACGTGCGAGGTGTACTGCTGCACGGCCAGAAAACCGCCGGCATTGATGGCGCCGGCCACAAAGGCCAGCACCAGACCGAGTTGCCGGTTGGCGGCGGTGCTGCGCTGGCGGCCGATCAGAAAGCGTGCGTAATGGGCGGGCATGGACCGACTTTAGCGCAGCGCCGTTTACAGATTCTGGATGTGTGAGCCGATCAACTTAAAAGCACCCGAAGGCATTTGCCTGACAGTTGCCGAGGTCAATGTTTTGCTCGATCCTGACCCACATATGAACGAAGGCGGTCACAACTGATTGCGCAAACTTTGCTGCCAGATATGCCGATACACCAGCTGCGCCACCTCCGCTTTGTCATCTGCCGTGTAAGGCGGCTCAGGCAGTGACAGATACACCTGATCGAGGATAAAGCTTTCAACCTCGGCCTGGGTCTGCTCCTTCTCTGTCCAGCGATCCAGTGGGGCAATGATGGCCAGCACCCCCTCCAGCAAATCGCGGCTGGCTTGCTTGATGCGCTCACGCTCGGTCTTGTTCAGATCACCACGCTGCACCAGATCAAACAGGGCCAACTGCTCTTCGCTCAAGCCCTCCTGCACGGCGCGTTGTTGCTCCACGTCCAGCGCCGCCAGCACATCGGTCAGCTTGGCAAAAGTGTCTTCAATCGTGGCGCGGTCCTTGTCCTGGTTGTAGGCAGCGATGATTTCCTGGTACTTCTTTTCGTAGTTCATGCGCAGCGGGTTTTGCGCCAGCATCTGGGCCAGTTTTTCTTCCACGATCTGGCGAATGTCTTCAATGGCCGTGGCTTTGCGCTTGACCTTGCTGGCGAACTCGTTGCGCAGCTTTTCCATGTTGATCTGCGACAAATCCACCCGCAGACCACTGGCTTGGTCGTCACCGGCCGCGTGGGTGGCAATGGCTTCGTTGACGATGCGGCGCAGCTCTTTGAGCAACTCGCTCACATCGGCCGTGTCGCGCCGCTCGCTCAGCTTTTTGTAAATCGCTTCGATGTTGTCGTGCCGCTCGGCGTAGACCAGGGCTGACGGCTCCACCAGCAGTGCCTTGAACCGGGCAAACACCACCCGCGCCAAAATTTCGTAGCGGCGCTTGGTCTCGTCGCTCGTGTACACCGCCTCCACCGCATCGGCCAGCAAGCCAATGCGCGTGAAACCCTTGGTGCCATGCAAGCGGTTGGCATCAAAGCCCAAGCTCAGCAAATGCGCTTCGGTCACCGCAATCGCATCGGCCAATGCCGCCACCCGCTCCTCGATAGGGGCCACGATCTCGGCCTCGCCCCCATCGTCACCCAGCGCATATTGCGCCAGGGCTTCGCGCAGGCTTTTGAGCATGCCGTTGTAGTCGACGATCAGGCCAAAGTCCTTGCCCGGGTACACCCGGTTGGCGCGTGCAATCGCCTGCATCAGCGTGTGCGCCCGCATGGGCTTGTCGATGTACAGCGTGGACAAACTTTCCACGTCAAAACCCGTGAGCCACATGGCGCACACGACCGCCACGCGAAACGGATGCTTGGCATTCTTGAACGCCGTCTCCACATCCACACGCTGGCCATCGGCGGTTTCAAAACCCAGCTTCATCACCTCGCGGTGCGGGATGATGTCAAAGCCCCATTCCTTGAAGTCGGCCACCTCGTTTTGGGCCTCGCTGATGATCAGCTCGATGATGGTCTCGTCCATCCAGTTGGCTTGGGCCAACAGCCTGTCACGCTGCGCGTGCAATTGCTGTCGGGCTTCGTCATCGGCTGCGGCATGAATCGCGTTCAGCTTGCGCTGTGCCTGGGCACGTATTTCTGTCGCATGCGCTTTCCATTTGGGGGCAATCAGCTGCAACATGCGGGCGCAAGTGATCTTGTCCACACACACCAGCATGGCCTTGCCCGCCTCCCAGCGGGTGCTGCAATGCGTCACAAAGTCGGTGGCGATGCGCTCCAGCCGCTCATCGGCGGTGATGACTTCGTAGTCCTTGCCCAGCAGTTTTTCCAGCAAGGCTGTTTGGTCTGCGTCCAGATGGGCAGCGTCCACAGCGGCGGCGATCTTGTCGTTCAAATCCAGCTTGGCCAGTCCCAGCTTTTCGCCACGGTTTTCATAAACCAGCTTGACGGTGGCGCCGTCTTCTTCGCTGCGCTTGAAGTCGTAGCGCGACACATATTCGCCAAAAATGCGCTTGGTCAGGTGGTCGTGCTTGAACAGCGGCGTGCCCGTGAAGCCAATGAAAGCCGCGTTGGGCAGCGCCATGCGCATGTTGCGTGCCAGCTTGCCCGACTGGGTGCGGTGCGCCTCGTCCGACACCACAATGATGTCGTCGCGCTCGCTGTACGGCGCATCGGGCGCAACGTCCTGATTGAACTTGTGGATCAGGCTGAACACAAAGCGGTGGTTTTCGGACAGCAGGCGCTGCAACTCACGGCCCGAGCTGGCACGCGGCGTTTGCTCGTCGGCCACGCCACAGCCAATGAAAGTCTTGTAAATCTGGCTGTCCAGATCGTCCCGGTCGGTCATGAACACAAAGGTGAAATTGCCCGGCACCGTGCGCAGCACCTTCTCGGCAAAAAACGCCATCGAATACGACTTGCCACTGCCCTGCGTGTGCCACACCACGCCCAGGCGGCCCAGGTCCGGGTGCGCCCGCTCGATGATCTGCAGGTATTGCGGCGGTGGCTCTGCGGCTATCGGGTACGTCAATTCAGGCTCATTGGCCGCCGTGCTCAGCGCAGTGGGCGGCAGCTCCACCGTGCGGTGCGTCAAGCGCTTGCCCGTTGGAAAATCGCGCTTCAAAGCCTCTTGCCGAATGACCGAATCCACCGCCTGGTTCACGCCCAGATACTGGTGGTTGCGGGCCACCACCTTGCGCGTGTGGCCCGCCTTGCTGGCGTCAAACAAGATGAAGTTTTCCAGAATGTCGAGCAAACGGTCTTTGGCCAGCATGCCATTGAGCAGCACCTCGGCGGCCACGTTGCCCACATCCTTTTCGTTCAGGCGCTTCCATTCGCCAAAGTGCTCCCAGGTGCTGGTGATCGAGCCAAACCGTGCGTTGTGCCCGTTGCTCACCACCAAAAACGCGTTGTGGTGAAAAGCGTGCGCCACCACGTTCTCGTCCATGTAGTCGCGCAAATTGCCGTCAAACCCGGCGCGGATGTTTTTGTAAACCGCTTTGAGCTCGATGAACACCAGCGGCAAACCGTTGACAAAACACACCAAGTCCGCACGGCGGTTGTAGTTGGGCGTGCGCAAGCCCGTGAGCTTGAGTTCACGCACCACCAAAAAGCGGTTGTTGGCCGGGTGGCGAAAGTCGATGACTTGGGCCTGCGTGTGGCTCAGCTGGCCTTGCGCATTCTTAAAACTCACCGGCACGCCATCGCGCACCAGCTTGTGAAACGCCTGGTTGTGTTGCAGCAGCGAACGCGAAAAATCGTGGTGCGTCAGCTGCGTGACCGCGTCTTCAATGGCGGGCGGCGGCAGCTGCGGGTTGAGCCGCGCCAGTGCCTGCCGCAAGTCGCGCACCAACACCGCCTCGCGCTCATTCGTGCGCCCCAGCGTGCCGGTGGGGCCAAAGGTTTCCTGGTTCCAGGCGTACACGCTCTCCCAACCCAGCACCCGTTCCAGGTGCTCGGCAAAAGTGGCCTGCACCAGGCGGTCTTCACTGTGGATGTCGGTGTACGCCATGCTTTATTTCATTCGGTTCTTGGCTTGGATTTGGCTCAAATTTGGCTCATTCAACCCGATTTGAAATTTAAAAACCCATTGAAAATCAATGAGTTAGGGTTTTCATAAAAGCCATTTGGCACATCAATCCAGCAAACCTCATGCCGATTGAGCGCCTTTTGAGCCAAATGGAGACTACCACTTTTAACTACCAATCAAGCGGTAGCGTGCACCATTGCGAAGGCCCGTCATGACCACCACCGATTGAGCGGTCAGTTCGGTCAGGGCGCGTTTCAATTGCGACCGGCTGACCTCTTGCCCAATGCGAAGACTGATCTCACCAATTTTGGAGTCCGGGTAGCGCCGCAAGTCTTCGCGAATCAACTCCTGCAAGCGATGCGGCTCAATGCGGGCCAGCGTGGTGGGCTGTACCAGCTGGGCACCCTGCAACAAAGCAGGGTCGACGAAATAGCGGGTGCCTTGCGTGCGGCCCATGGTTTGCACCAGGGCCAGTGAAGGCAAGCGCCCCAGCCACAGCGCCACATCGTCACCGCCCTCGGTCTCCAGCATGGCCTTCAGTTCACGCGCTGTCATGCCTTCGCTTTGCGCCAGGATGCCCAGCGTGATGCGTTCGCGCTGCGTGAGCTGATACCGCTCATCGGCCTGCGTCAGCAGCCGCATGACCTCCGGCTTGGCGATGCGCCTCTCAATCGTCACCCGAACCCAATCCGTGCCCTCTTCGGCCAGCGGGGCCGGGCGACCTTGCGACAGCAGGCGGTCATACATCAGGTCAAAACCGCTGCCCTCGCGCTCCATCAGGCCCAGGTCGTGGAACACCCGGGCCAGCCCCTCGTTGCGACGGCGGCTGGCGTGCAGCAGGTTGCGCGGCGTCACGCCCAGTGGCAGCCTGCCGGGGTTGACCACGGCCAGGCGCTGCGGGTGCAGGTTCAGGTAAATGTCGCCTTGCTGGGTGTAAGGCCTGTGGACCAAGGCATTGACCAGCAACTCGCGCACCACCTTTTCGTCATAGGCAGGGACCTGGCGGCGGTACAGGCCTTCGGCCACCTCGTAGCTCTCGCGAAAATCCGGCAGCTCGCGCCAGATGGCGTCTACCAATTCCACGGGCGACAAGCTGGCGTCGTCCCACACCCATTTGTTGATCTTCTGGCCTTGCTCGTCGTATTTGATGGCCTGCACCAGCGGCGCGGTGCCCAAGGCGCGGCGGTCTTGGGTGCGGCCCAGCAGCAGCACGCCCAGGTGGGTCAGGTGCTTGCCCTGCGGCGTGTCAGCGGCCAGGCCGTAATGCGTCAACAGGGCATCGGCCCCTTTTTCTTTCACCGAGTCTTTGACTCGGCCCGACGCGGCAATGCCCTGCACGAATGCCGCCAGCTTGTCGGCATCCACCGCAGTGCGCGGCACACCGCTGTCCATGGCCTCCCACGATTTGCCCGGGCGCTCATTGGCCAGGCGCAGCACATCGTCGCCCAGCACCGGCTGGCAGGTGTCACCCACCCGCAAAAAGTAGCGGCCGTCGCGGGTCGAGGCCACGGCGGGCGAGCGCTCAATCACCAGCTCGATGAACTGCCCGCCGTTGGCGGCCTGCTGCACGCTGGGCAGCGCCTGCACATTCACCGTCAGCTCGCCCATGCGCTTGCGCAAACGGTCCAGCAAGTCGGGCGGCACCACCTGGTCGGCAGGCGGCAGCGTTTGTCCGTCTTCGATGCCGATCAACAGCCGGCCACCCGCCCCGTTGGCAAAGCACACGCAGTCTTGCGCCAGCGCAGCCCAGTCCGCCGACTTGCCTACGATGGTGCGCAGGGATTTCAGGTCGGTGTGCTGGTCTTCGCGGGTCATACGGCCAATTCTCCGTTCATCAGGCGTGGCAGCAACAGGTCGCGGGCTTGGCGGAGTTTTTGGTTTTGTGAATGCAAGTTTTGTATTTGCCAAAGCAACGGCTCGGCAAATTCATCGAACGCTGTGACGAGTGCCGGTGGTGGTACAAGAATCGTGGCACGTTCAAAGTCACCAGAAACAACGGCTGGGTATGCAGCGCCTTTTGCATGGTTCTCCAGATACCCTACGAACAAATCGGTGGTGACAGCTTGATACAGAAACGAGGTTGGCAATGACTTCGGGGATATAACAACGAACCCTGTAGAGGCTACGAGGTTCTCGGCAGGCTGCCATATCACTGCGTGAGAACGGCGATTCGGACGGACGCAAGACCAAATAATGTCACCGTGGCGCACTATCCGCCGAGCACGTCCAGGCGCGTCTCGAAATTCGTACCTTGTCGTGTCATTGACCGAATTGCGTGTTACCGAGGCAATGTCGATGTATTCAATCTCGCCATCGAACCCGCTGGCAATATTGCATTGATTGATGCCGCTAATCTCTCCCAAAGTCTTGCGCTCCCACCCTTGTGGCAAGCCGTCCACGATGGGGGTATGCTCATGGCCGGGAAAGCGCAGGCGCACAAACCATTCGCGGTAGAGCTGCCGTGCCGAGTCTTCGAGCAGGGCCATGCGGCGGCGGTTGTTTTCGATGAGGTCGTCGTAGGTGGAGAGCGTTCTGGCAATGGCTTTCTGCACATTGATTGCGGGATAACGGACAGGCATTGCCGCCACGATGCCCGCACTCAAGTTGAGCATGGTGGAACCTACCGCATGCTGCATGAGCCACTTGGTGACATGTTCTTGTCCCATGAAGTAATAGAGGTACTCAGGAACCAGGTGGTCTCCATTCAACTCAATCTTCAGGCAGCCAGTACCGCAAAGCCAGCCGCCCTGCGCATCTGTGATGAACGCACGTTTGGTGATTTCACCGCGCCGTGGCAACACAATCGACCGTGGCTTGAGCTTGTGGCGTTCAAGTCGTGCGGCCGTTTGCTCTGACACCCTTGCAACCGTTTCGCTTGAAATGCCTCCATCGGTAATGTCTTTGGGCATGACGACGGGTACACCCTCGGTCTCGTATTCGGCTTGGTGCAGCTGTGATCCAAATGGCCCCGTCTGGATCAAACCGCCATCCAGCTTGGTCAACGCTCCAAGCGTTGAGTCTTGCCAGTTCATATCCCCAGGCCCTCAAAGTTGGCCGCAATCTTCGCCGCCAGTTCCACCGCCTCGCGGTTCAAGTCGGCCAACTCCACATGGATGTCGCGCAGGGTTTGTTCAAAGTCGAAGTCTTCGTCCACTTCGGCCGGGGCCACACCCACGAAGCGGCCGGGGGTCAGGCTCCAGTCGGCGGCCTCGATGTCGGCGCGGCTGACGACTTTGCACAGGCCGGGCACGTCTTGCATCTCGGCTTTGGGGAAGCGCTCTTGCAGCCAGACCATTTGGCGGTGGGTGTAGGCGCAGGCCTTGAGTTGCTCCACGGCGGTGTGGCGGGCCTCGTCCAATTGCTTGAGGCTTTTGTTGACGGCGCGGCGGTCGAGCAGGTCCGCAGCGGCCTGGATGGCGACGTCTTTATCAGTCTTGCCTTCGTGCTGGCCCAGCTGCGTGGCCAGGGCTTGCGCCTGTTGTGCGCTGCGGGTGGCCAGTTTGTAGAGCAGGTCGATTTGCTTGACCAGGCCCTTGGCCGCTTCGGCGTGTTTGTCAAAGCTTTGGCGCAGCTGGATTTGTGTCGCGTTGTCGGTGCTGGCTTTGGCGCCGCTGGCCGCCACCGTTTGGCCAAACGCCTGCAGGCCAGCGACCAGGCTGGCTCGGTCGGTCATGAAGGCTTGAGCGGCCTGGCTTTGTTCGGCCAGCGCGGCTTGCAGGGCCAACAAGCTTTCTTGTACGGGCTGTGGCGTGTCTTCCAATACGCTGATGGCTTGGCTGAAGTTTTGCAGCGCCGCTTGCGATTGGGTCAGTTGGTCCAGCAGCGGGGCCAGGGTAGCGTCCACGCCTTGGGCTTCGTCGGTCAGGCGGGTGATGTAGTTGTGCACCAGCCCCAGGTAGCGGCTTTGTTGGCCCCGGTACAGCCAGACGATGGCGGCCAGGTGGGCTTGTTGCTCGGGCGAGAAGTCGTAAATCTTGCGGGTGACTTTGCGGTAGATGTTGCGGGCGTCCAGCATCAGCACTTTGTCTTTGAGTGCTGCGGGTTTGGACCGGTCAAAGTGCCACAGCTCGCAGGGTACGGTGCGGGTGTAGAAGAAGTTGGATCGGATGGCGATCATCACGTCCACATCGCCGGTTTCGACCAGCTTGCGGCGCACTTCTTTTTCGCCATGGCCTGCGCTGCTGGCTTGCGACGACATGACAAACCCGGCGCGGCCCGTGGGCGACAAGTAGCTGTGAAAGTACGAGATCCACAGGTAGTTGCCGTTGGAGACGTGTTTGTCTTTGTTGACGCCGGGCAGGCCAAAGGGCAGGCGGCGGTCGGTCTTGATGGCTTCGGCATCGACCTTGTCGACGTTGAAAGGCGGGTTGGCCATCATGAAGTCGACGTTGCCCCACAGCGGCTTGCCGTCTTTCAAGCGGTGAGGGTCGTCATAGAAGGTGTTGGCTTCCTGGATGTCGCCCTCCAGCCCGTGGACGGCCAGGTTCATCTTGGCCAGACGGATGGTGGTGGGGGTTTTTTCCTGGCCGTAAAAGGTGACCTTTTTCATGGTCTCCTGGCCAGACTGTTCGATGAAGTGGCTGCTTTGCACAAACATGCCGCCCGAGCCGCAGGCCAGATCGGCCACCACGCCGTGGGTGGGTTCGATGACGTTGACCAGCGTCTGCACCAGCGAAGGTGGCGTGAAAAATTCGCCGTTGTCTTGTGCGCCCTGCATGGCGAACTTCATCAAGAAATATTCGTAGATGCGGCCAAACACATCGCCCGTGGCTTGGCGCAGGGCCTCGCTGTCAAAGCAGCGCAACAGGTTTTCGAGCAGCTTGTTGTCAAAGCGGTCGTAGTCTTTGGGCAGGCTGCCTTGCAGCGGCGCAAAGTCGGCCTCGATCGCGTTCATGGCGGCCACCAGCGCACTGCCCAGGCTGGCCCCAGAAGGCAAATTGAGCAGCGTGTCGTAACGCGCCGCTTCGGGCAGCAACAAAGCGCGGCGCTTGATGAAGTCGGCCTTGGACAGTGGCCGTTTGGGCATGTTGCCCGCAGCTTGGTCGGCCTCAATAGCCTGCAGCGCGGTCTGGTAACGGTTGGTGGCGTGCCGCAAAAAAATCACGCCCAACACCGGCATGGAATATTCCGTGGCCGTGAGGTTGGAGTTGGCCCGAAGCTGATCGGCGGCGTCCCACAAGCTGGTTTCAATTTGCGCGATGTTGTGGAAGGCGTTGGCGGTCATTGAGGGGGGCTGACTTGCTGGTTTTGGCGGTTTGCCGAGGGGGTGTTGGGGCTGGGTGGCCAGCGGAGGCGGGAATGATTATGCCCAGCTTTGGGTGGTGTTTGGGGTGGGGTTTTGGGGTCTATTGGGGTTTTCACAAAAAGACGTTTTGTAGTTAATTTATCGTATTTATTTGGGTATAGTTGGGCGCTTCGGGCCTGCTGCACTGAATGGTGCGGAAGGGAGGTTGCAAGGGGTCGGTTGTCGGGTTGTGGCTGCAAATTTGCACCTGCATGCAAGTACTGCTTCAAGTCTCAATCTCATGGCGAAAGCAGATTGCAACGATTCCAACAAAAAATGTAGCGATACGAACCGGATATACCAACTAGATTTTGCGGTTTACATCAGGTTAATTATGAAAGAATTTCAATGTCAGTTTCGAAAATAAGTCTAAACAAGCTGGGTGAATATATGACTGCCACTCCGGCGAGAAGGCGGCGTATTATTGAAGATCAAATTGCTCCAAAGGAATTTATTGCGGCCCGATACGCCGATGCGCGGGAAAATATCTCCAATTTCATTGTGGGCGACATTTCCGATGACCGTCTAGAACAAATAGCAATAGAATTGAGAAATCATACCTATGACAGTACCTTTATCGCGCAAGACAAGAATTTATCGGCTGATGCCATAGATAGTTTCTTGGAGATTTCAGATCAATTGCCAACTGATTATAAACTCGAGAAAACTCCTGCAAACGTAAAGGCAACGCTGGAAATATCAGGCGTAGACGTTTCAATAAGACCAGATGTGTACATAAAAAATGATAATGACGAAGTGGTTGGGGCAATAAAACTTCATTTCCCAAAATCAAATCCACTCACAGTAACCTCGGGAGAGTATGTTGCTACTGCTTTAAAGGCATTTGTGCAAGAAAATGCATCCACACCGATTAGTCCTAAATTGTGTATTGTTATTGATGTGCCATCTTCAACTGTTATTACTGCACCAAAAGCAGGTAAAAAGAGAATGATGGATATTCAAGCTGCATGCGAGGAAATTGATGCTCAATGGAAAGCAAAAACAAGCTAACCCTGCAGTGCACCCGGTCGCCAAGCGATAAGGTCGCGCAGCGCCGGTGATTCATACGTTAGGGCCTCAACACCCAAGTTTTCCATATGTCAGAAATTCAAGAGAAGAACTACGCGCAGGTCAAGTCCTACATCGAACGCAATCGATGGGCGAACACCGAGAAGGTCGAAGGCAACTGCAAACGCATCGACGTCCAGAACGGCAAGTTCGGCTGCGCAGTAAAAGTCTACGAGACTGGCACTGTGCAGGTTCAAGGTGCCGAGTCAAAGCTGAAAGAGGCACTCAACGAAGCGAAGAAGGCCATTGAAAACGAAGAGAGCATCGGAGAGATGCTTCCTTTCGAGATTGAACGCTTCCCTGATCTGCTTCGGGAGCGGATTCCCACCATTGATCCGATCATCGTTAGGTTCATCGAAGAGTCAATCATTACCGTTAAGGCTGGTTCGAATCTGGGTTGCGCTTTTCTACTCGGAGGCGCATCGGAGAAAGCGATCTATATCCTCATCGAAACCTATACCGCCGCGATAAAGGAGGAAAAAAACCGTTCAGCGTTTACCTCGAGAACGTCTGGAAAGTTCATCTCACGAGTATTTGACGAGTTCAAGGCCTCGTTCAAAAGCTCAAAGAACAAGCCCGTCGGCTTTGGGTGGTCAAACGATCTAGAAATCAAGATTGAGCAGCTGTTCCAATTCTGCAGAATTTGTCGAAATGAGACCGGGCACCCGCACCTTCCACCAAACCTAGACAAAGGCGTCCTACTCGCTAACATGGGCCAGTTCGTCAAGTATGTTGAAGACTTGTATCAACTCATTGCCTACTATCAAGCAAATCAAGTGGAGGTCTAGCCCTACGCGCCAGTAACGCACCAACGACCGGTCGCTCAACTCGAACGTTACGCTTTGGTGTTTGCGCGCAAGCGGTGAAAGGGGGAAACATGTTGACGCATAAACAACTGTGCACCAAGGCACTGGCCGATGCCGCCGTCAAAGCCGAATTCGATAAACTAAGCGACGAATTTTTCTCTGTTGGATGAGTTCTTGAAGGCCCGCACGTCGCAAGGTCTCACATAAGCGCGCTGCCGTATAAGCTCTACGTACCCTCACCCCAAACGCCCAAAAAAAAGCGCCCGATGGCGCTTTTTTCATGGGGCATAGAAGCTCACTTCTTCTTGGCCACGACCCGGATCATCTCCAGGCACTGCTTGGCATAACCCCACTCGTTGTCGTACCAGGCGACGATCTTCATGAAGTTCTTGTCGAGCGCGATGCCGGCGGTGGCGTCGAATACGCTGGCGCAGGGCTCGCCACGGAAGTCGGTGGAGACCACTTTCTCGTCGGTGTAGCCCAGGATGCCCTTGAGTGCGCCTTCGCTTTGCGCCTTCATTTCAGCGCAGACTTCTTCGTAGCTGGCTTCCTTTTCCAGCTCGATGGTGAGGTCGACCACGGACACGTCAGACGTGGGCACACGGAAGGCCATGCCGGTGATCTTGCCCTTGATCTCGGGGATCACCACGCCCACGGCCTTGGCCGCACCGGTGCTGCTCGGGATGATGTTTTCCAAAATGCCGC
>JACCEE010824342.1_pt1 | contig 12369 bp, 7 predicted proteins | sample 7449931 | NCBI WGS metagenome assembly JACCEE01 (sample SAMN15323457, study PRJNA562643) | freshwater metagenome | isolation source: river surface water | place: USA:Blue River Watershed | collected 2017-08-19 | reverse complement strand
GATGTTGAAAATCGTACCATTGCAATGTTTGAGATACTTTAACATTTTTCTCTAGTTTTAAGTACAATGGCGTGATGTTCAGGTGAAAATGAGTGAATGTGTGGGCAACCGGCGCGCCAGTTTTCCAGTGTGGTTCGGCAATATTTAAATTTTCTAATGCCCAATCATTGGCTTGCGATAATTCCGTACATTCCGGAAAACTCCATAAACCGCCCCAAATCCCTTGCGGTGGACGTTGTTGCAACAGGGTGGCGTGATCAGTGTGAATAATCATGAAATTTACTGACTGCGTTGGAATGGTTTTGCGCGGTCTGGAGACGGGATAACGATGTTGTGACTGTTGTTGTTGCGCTTCACAATGAGTCTGCAATGGACATTCGGAACATTTTGGCTGTTGACGTGTGCATACAGTCGCCCCTAAGTCCATGATTGCCTGAGTATAATCTTTGACACGCTGCTGTGGAGTATGCTGCTCTGCCAATGCCCACAATTGTTTTTCCGTCTCTGGTTCGCCCGCCCACCGATTAATCGCATGATAACGGCATAAAACTCGCTTCACGTTGCCGTCTAAAATCGGATAAGGCAATTCAAACGCAAGGGCTAAAATCGCACCCGCAGTTGATCTGCCGATGCCGGTCAAATTTAAAAGTGCAGTAAAATCAGCAGGTAACTGGGCTTGATACTGTTCACACACCTGTTGCGCCGCTCGATGCAAGTGACGCGCCCGCGCATAATAGCCCAATCCCGCCCAATAATGTAGCACTTCATCCAATTCAGCCATTGCCAGACGGGTGACATCAGGAAAACGTTGGATAAAGCGTTGATAATATGGGATAACGGTATTCACTTGAGTTTGCTGCAACATAATTTCCGACACCCAAACATGATAAGGAGTCGGTTGCTGTTGCCAAGGCAAATCTTTACGTCCGTGCAGGTCAAACCACGCTAATAACGGTGCGCTGATAGGGAAAATTGGGAGCATTACGAAATTGGGATCACGCTTTTAAACTCACATTGTAACATTTGACCGCTGAAACTTTTATAAAACGACTGTTGACAAAATGCACGCAATTCAATTATCTTTAACGCCAAAAATGATTGAGTGGTGTGCCGTTGCTGAAATATATGATGAAATATGATGATGTATGATACAATTTATCTGCGAATATACTCAATGGCAGACAGGTGATTATGTATTTAAGCACAAAGAAGGCGTGTGAAGTTTTAGGCGTTCGCCCCGGTACGTTAAGGGCTTGGGATAAGGCGGGAAAAATAAAAACCATCCGAACGCCCGGCAACACCCGACTGTATGACATTTCATCATTAGTAACAAGCGGTTGCAGAATAATTTATGCGCGGGTTTCATCTCGTGGACAGCAGGATGAGCTAGAATCGCAAATTGCTTATTTGAGAAATCGCTACCCAAATCATGAACTTATCCAAGATATTGGAAGCGGACTCAACTTTAAAAGAAAAGGATTTAATGCCCTATTAGAACGGATTGTATCTGGCGATGTTTCGGAAGTTGTTGTCACACACAAAGATAGGCTGTGCCGATTTGGATTTGAACTGATTGAATCGATTGCAAAAAAATTTAATTGTCAGATCATGGTTCTCGACAACGCGGCATTATCACCACAATCAGAGATGGTGAAAGACCTCTTGTCAATCGTTCACGTCTTCTCTCGGCGAATGTACGGACTTAGAAAATACAGTCGTAAAATTAAAGAAGATACGGATTTATCCCAAGAACCCACAACTAGCTCGTAAATATTTAAGTTGAAGTCGTTGAGGTTACAATCGAGTTATTATTCTTTCAAATCAACTAGATACAAGAGCATCGCTTCATAATATACGAAATCGCATTATTTAATAACTTTTAACATATCATGTTAGATTTCATTTGATAAAATGGAGCAGTTTTCGATTTGATTACACAAGGTGAGATTTCATGGGTGATGATAGAAAAAAGGGTGGTGATGATAGGTTGCTATATTGTTCATTTTGTGGCAAAAGTCAACATGAAGTGCGCAAACTCATCGCGGGCCCCTCGGTTTTTATTTGTGATGAATGTGTCGAGTTATGCAATGACATCATTCGCGAAGAAGTGCATGATCATGCTCAAGAAAATACGGCTCGTGCCTTACCCACACCGCGCGAAATTTTTGCACGTCTCAACGAATATGTTATCGGTCAAGAGTTTGCCAAAAAAGTTTTATCTGTCGCCGTTTACAATCACTATAAACGCATGGAAACTAACTCAGGCAAAAAGCCAGAAGTCGAAATTTCTAAAAGTAACGTACTGCTGATTGGCCCCACCGGCAGCGGCAAAACGTTGTTGGCAGAGACTTTGGCGCGGTTGCTCAATGTCCCTTTTACCATTGCCGATGCGACAACCTTGACTGAAGCAGGTTATGTCGGTGAAGATGTCGAAAATATTATTCAAAAGTTGTTACAGAAGTGTGACTATGATGTCACCAAGGCGCAAACAGGAATTGTCTATATTGATGAAATTGATAAAATTTCGCGCAAATCTGACAATCCCTCAATCACCCGTGATGTTTCTGGTGAAGGGGTGCAGCAGGCATTATTAAAACTGATTGAAGGGACGGTTGCCTCAGTTCCCCCACAAGGCGGTAGAAAACATCCGCAACAGGAATTTCTCCAAGTCGATACCCGCAATATTTTATTTATTTGTGGCGGCGCATTTGCGGGATTGGAAAAAGTGGTCTTGGCACGCACCGAAAAAAGTGGGATTGGCTTCTCGGCGGATGTGAAAACTAAAGACGAGCAGCACATCAACGAATTATTGCAACTGGTTGAACCAGAAGATTTAATTCGCTACGGCTTAATCCCTGAGTTTATCGGGCGTTTACCTGTCGCTGCCACGTTGCAAGAATTGAATGAAGAGCAATTAATGCAAATTCTCAACGAGCCAAAGAATGCTTTAACTAAGCAATACAGCTACTTATTTGCGATGGAAGGGGTCGAATTAGAATTTCGCATTGAAGCCCTCCGTTTAGTGGCACGTAAAGCAATGGAACGCAATACAGGCGCACGGGGACTGCGGTCAATTTTGGAACAAGCCCTGTTAGATACTATGTATGATTTACCGTCAATGGAAAATGTGACCAAGGTCGTTGTCGATGAAAATGTCATTGCTAACGGCTCTAAGCCGCTGATTTTATACAAAAATATTGACATGCCCCTGATACAAAAACAAGGTTAAATTGCAACATCGTGTGTAAACTCAGCAACTCACTGAATTTATGCACGATCCCATCGGCGCGCCTCAATCGCCACAAATACAGCAATCACACACAATACACTTGAAAAAATAAAAGTCACTTGTGGACCCACGCTTTCCCACATATAACCGCTGCACAAACTGCCCAAGCCATTTCCTGCGCCAAATCCGATACTTGCATACAAAGCCTGTCCGCGCGCACTCAATTGACCGTGAAAATAGCGGTGGATAAATTGAATTGACACGCCATGAAATAATCCAAAACTGACGGCATGAAGTAATTGTGCAAAAATGATAATCGTAACTGATTGAACGCCAAAAGCAATTAATAGCCAACGTATTGCTGTGAGTGCAAAAGTGACGATAAACAACGTATGTAGCTCAAAACGCGCAAAAAGGTGGTGCATGAATACGAAAATAACCACCTCTGAAATCACGCCCAATGCCCACAATTGTCCAATGACAGTGCGTTGATAACCTTCATCTTCCAAATATATTGAATAAAATGCGTAATAAGCACTGTGACTGGCTTGTAACAAAAAACAGCAGCTAAATAGCGCAATTATCGCTGGGCAACGTAATAATTGCCAGATAGACACTGGAGCTTGCATTTCATGAACAATTTTACGCTCTGAAATCAATAAGCTGGATACTAAAATTCCGCCAAAACAGATTAAAATGAACGTTGGCAACCATAATACGTCCACAAAATCAAATATGCGTCCCAATCCAATGACGACCACAATAAATCCAATTGATCCCCACAAACGGATATGACTATAGCGATCTATTTGTTTTCCCAAATAAAATAGCGTCATCGCCTCCATTTGTGGCAAAATGGCATTCCAAAAAAAGCTAAAGCCGAAAAATACGAGAACAATCCAACCATAACTGTGGTCAATAAAAATGCCGAGAAAACAGAAGATTGCTGCAATCGCGCCAAAACGTACAAGTGTAATGTGTAAACCGGTTGAATCTCCCACCCAGCCCCAAATATTTGGAGCGACTACTTTTGTAAATGCAGTAATCGCTGCTAATTCACCAATTTGGCGTGGATCGCAACCGATTTTTGTTAAAAAGAGCCCAAAATAGGGAACAAGACCAGCAAGGCTGGCAAAATATACGAAATAGAAAAAGCTGAGTCGCCAATAAGGGAGGGAAGCATCCATGAATTTTGAGAATGAGTAAAGTTTTGAACCGGTTTTAGTGGAAACTGATTATAACAGCTTGCAGACCGATGAGAGACGAGAAAAATAGAAACTTTTAGCAATTATTTAGCATACTGTGCAGCATATTCAATCACTTGCCCAAAACAAATGCTGGCATCATTACAAGGCAGTCGTTTCATCAGATAAATTTTTTTACCTATTTTTTCAAATAGTTGTATCACGCGTTCGGTCAGATACCGATTTTGAAAAACGCCCCCACACAGTCCAATCTGCTGCACTGGTTTTTCGGCGGTGATTGCTAAAAATTGGTTTACCATCGCGTGTGCTAAACTGTTGTGAAATAGGCTGGCACGGTGGGATTGTGACAAATTTTCATCGAGCAGCGGATTTAATAAATTTTTCCAGTTAATCTCAAATAAATCCAATGAGTTATGCTCAACACTGAGTTCACAAAATGATTCATTGTTGACCTCACACAGCGTTTCTAAATATGCCCCCGCTTGTCCTTCAAAGCTGGCTTCTTGTAATAAATTGAGCCATGAGGCTGCTGCGTCAAATAAACGTCCAACTGCGGTTGTTTGAGGACAATTTAGATTTTTTTGCCACGCGTGCTGTAATAATTCAAAGGGTAATTCCAATGGCGGTTGCCAAGCATATTGAGTTTCAAAACAAATACTTAAAGCACTACGCCACAGTTCACGGCTACTTTTTTCCCCGCCGAGCAGTCGAAATGGACGCACCCGCCCCACTCGTTGCCACGCGCCCGGTTCGCCGTACAAAGTTTCCCCACCCCACAATGTCCCATCTGCGCCCAGCCCAATACCGTCCCATGTGAAAATGAGCCACTGCTTTAAATCTGGAAATTCACCACTCAGGGCAGAAGCGTGGGCGTGATGATGCCAAATGGGTTCAGTTGGTAAAAGTGTCTGTTTTGCCCAGCGCGTGTTGTTAAATTGAGGATGCGGGTCGATTAGAATTTTTTCAGCACGGACGGCATATAATTTTTGAAAATCTTCAATCACTTGAGCAAAAACATCGACACTGCGCGGGCTACTTAAATCACCAATATGCGGTGAAATGACTGCGCGATTTTTCCAAGCCAACGCAATCGTATTTTTCAGATGCGCCCCCACTGCGAGAATGGGATAGGGCAAGGTGACAGGCAATGACCATTCTAAAGGTGCGTGACCTCGACCTAGACGCACGGGACGCGGTTGCCGAAAAATGGTTTTAAACACCGAATCATCAGCGGGGCGGACAATGGGGCGATTATGATGCAAAAAGGCTGTTGCAACGTGTCCAAGTCGCTGCTCAACTTCTTGATTATTAGTCAATACGGGTTCACCACTGCGATTTGCAGAAGTCATTACCAGAGGCGTTTGAAATTCTGATAATAAAAGGTGGTGCAATGGGCTGTAGGGCAGCATTACGCCAAGTTCTGCCAAGTGGGGCGCAAGATGTTTTGATAATGAAGTGCCTATTTTTTTCGCTAAAACAATCGGACGGCTGGGATGATAAAGTTGCTGTTTTTCGGCTTCAGTGAGTTCAATGGGTTGTATGGGCGATGTTTCTGCAAAATTGATTGGTAGCATCACAGCTAACGGCTTGTGTAATCTCGGTTTTTTTGCGCGCAGCCGTAAGATCGTTTCATCATTTTGCGCATCGCAGACTAGATGATAACCGCCAATGCCCTTGATCGCGACAATTTTACCCTCGTGCAATGCTGTAATTGTTGCGGTGAGCGCGGCTTCGGCTTCGTACTGCTTTCCATCTATTTGATAAAATTGTAATTTAGGTCCACAATTTGGGCAGGCAATGGGTTGCGCATGAAATCGTCGATCTGTTGGGTCATGATATTCCCGTTCACATTCAGGACACAGGGGAAAATCAGCCATGCTAGTATAGGGGCGATCATAGGGCAGACGATGAATCAGGGTGTAGCGGGGCCCGCATTGGGTACAATTGATAAATGGGTAATGATAACGGCGATTTTGGGGATCGTGCAGTTCACGCAAACAGTCGTCGCAGGTAAAATAATCCGGTGGAACATGAACTTGCGTTTCTAACGTTGCATCGCTGGGTAAAATTTGAAAGGTCGCTGCGTTGAGCGGAAACGTGGCAATTTTGGTTAAAATCTGTGGACGTGCCAACGGGGGGGCGTGATGAATGAGGTCGTGTTCAAAACAATTGATTGCAGTTTCAAGCCCTTGCAGGTGAATTGCGACTTGACCAGAAAGATTTTGTACCCAACCGAGCAGGTGATATTGTTGCGCTAAACGATAGATAAACGGACGAAATCCAACCCCTTGCACTTGTCCAGTGATGAGGTAGCGGTAGGCAACTGATTGAGACACAAGGAAAAATTCTGGGAGTGGTGGCCAGAGGTGGAATCGAACCACCGACACGAGGATTTTCAGTCCTCTGCTCTACCAACTGAGCTATCTAGCCGTGTTTGAAGGTGCGTATTATAATTCAGTTTTGCAATTGTTGTCAACTGCTTTTTTGGTTTTGATTTAGATTCAATGAATTATCTCAGCGAGTCCACCGTGGCAAATGATATTGTTCTGGATAATCTGCCCCACAAAAATAGAGACCCTCTGCGGGTGCTGTCATGGCAGCGGTGTTGCGATCCCGTGATTCCAGCACAGTTTTTGCCCAATCGACCGCGCGACGACCCCGCCCAATTTCAAGCAGCACGCCGGTAATATTACGTACCATGTGGTATAAAAAGCCGTCCGCTGAAACGTCAATATGCACCTGATCGTTGAGTCGAGAAACCCGCAAATATGACAAGGTACGAATGGGATGCTTGGCTTGACATCCGGCTGCACGAAATGCGCTAAAATCATGTTTTCCAATGAGATATTGCCCCGCCGCGTGCATTTTTTCGACATCAATCGAGCGATATTCCCACGCCATTTTTTTCGCAAAAACCGCAGGCGGACTCAAGCGATTCAAAATGATGTAGCGATAATGCCGTTGAATTGCCGTAAATCGCGCGTTAAATGTTTCATCGACCGGGTGCGCCCACAAAATTTTTACATCGTCAGGCAGATAAGTGTTTGTTCCTAAAACCCAAGCGTGTAATTTACGAATCGCGTGGACATCGGCATGAATCACTTGCCCAAATGCGTGAACGCCCCGATCCGTCCGCCCGGCACATTGCGCACTGACCGAATGCGCCGCCACTCGACTTAATGCCTGCTCGACACAGTGTTGAACGGTACGGACTTTTTCTTGCGTCTGCCAACCAAAAAAATTTTCTCCTGCATATTCAACGCCTAACGCCAAGCGCATTTGCAACTCCTGAGTTATTTTAAATTATTTTATATTGTTTGCTGGATTGTCGTGATTGCTACAAAACTATTTTCATTATCAGAAACCTGTTTAATAAGTTGTCATAACATTCTGAATCTAAAAAAGAATTTCTAAAAAATGTCTCTGGCATAGTTACTGCTTTTCGTTCCCAAAATACACCTGCAAAAGAGAACGTATCATGGGCGAATATGTGTTGTTGTTGGTGACAACCGTTTTGATTAACAATGTATTACTGAGCAAATTTCTAGGGTTGTGTCCCTTCATGGGGGTGTCAAATAAATTGGATACCGCGCTCAGTATGGGATTAGCAACCACTTTTGTGCTCACTTTGTCGGCAATGGCGAGTTGGTTGGTCGAACATTATATGTTGATTCCGCTCAATATTCCATTTTTGCGCATTCTGTCATTTATCTTAGTGATCGCGGCGATTGTGCAGTTTACTGAAATGGTGATTCACAAAACCAGCCCAGTATTGTATCAAGTGTTGGGAATTTATTTGCCCTTGATCACGACTAATTGTGCGGTGCTGGGCGTGGCATTGTTGACCGTGCAGGAAAATCTGAACTTTTTACAAAGCACTATATACGGTTTTGGTTCTTCGTTGGGATTTACCTTGGTGATGATTATTTTTGCGGGGATTCGGGAGCGTCTCGCCGTGTCGCAAATTCCTGCTGCATTCGCTGGGATTCCAATTGCCTTCATCACTGCCGGCTTACTCTCTATGGCATTTATGGGATTTTCCGGGCTATCGTTTAAATAGGAGAAAGAAAATGTTAAGTGCAGTCATGAGTTTAACCGCGTTGGGGTTGAGTTTAGGTTTTATTTTAGGCTATGCGGCAAAGTTTTTCAAAGTCGAAGCCTCGCCGATTGTGGAAGAAATTGAAATGATGATGCCCGGTTCACAATGTGGACAATGTGGCTATCCCGGCTGTCGTCCTGCGGCTGAAGCGATTGCCAACGGAGCTGCATCGGTTAATATTTGTCCGCCGGGGGGGAGGGCGTTGGCGGAACAATTGGCGGCAAAATTAAACATCGTTGTCGATCTGTCTGGAATGAAGGCAGAAGCCCCCAAAATTGCCAAAGTTTCCGAAGCCACCTGTATCGGTTGTGCGCGGTGTACCAAAAAATGTCCGACTGATGCAATTATTGGTGCGCAAAAGCAAATTCATGTCGTGATTCGCGATGCGTGCATTGGATGTGGCGCGTGCGTTGCTGTGTGTCCGACCGAATGTTTACAATTACATCCGATTGCCGTCACAATTAAATCTTGGAAATGGGCGAAACCAGACGCACCGTTGTTAGCCACCAATTAGAATAGAATTTTGGAATAGAATTATATCGTGACAAAAGACCTGCCAGAATCTCATTCCAACAGGTCTTTTTTAATTACTTCGTTTTAGACGAGGTTTTTGGCGGTTGAACTACCGTTTGTCGCCGTTCCAAATGGTAGGCTAATCCCGTTCCTGCTGGAATTAAGCGTCCCACAATCACGTTTTCTTTCAAACCACGCAAATCGTCACAGCGTCCGTTGACTGAGGCTTCCGTTAAAACACGAGTGGTTTCTTGGAAAGAGGCTGCTGAGATGAATGAATCTGTCGATAACGAGGCTTTGGTAATTCCAAGTAAAACAGGCTCTTCAGTGGCAAGAAATAATACTTTTGCATCATCACCGCCCAGTTCATCCCATAAGTTATCTAAAGACATTTCATCGTCTTCTTGCAACTTGGTATCTGCCGGATAGACGATAAAGCAACGGGTCAATTCGTTAAAGACTTGTCTGACCACGACTTTATTCTCTGCCTTGCCGCGCGCAATCACCTTATCGTTTTCTTCGGACAGTTTGGAGCGTTCGATTTGTTCGCCATGCAGTAACATGGTGCTACCGGGCAATACAATCAAGACCTTACGCAACATTTGTCGCACGATCACTTCAATGTGTTTGTCGTTGATTTTCACCCCTTGTAACCGATAGACCTCTTGCACTTCGTTGACGATGTAATTTGCTAATTCCGTCACTCCTTTGAGGCGCAAAATATCGTGCGGGTTCGGCGTACCGTCAACAATGACTTCGCCCCGTTCCACCTGTTCGCCTTCAAATACGTTGACATGCCGCCATTTTGGTACAGGGATTTCTTCGATGTTGCCATTTTTATCGGTGATGATAACCCGTTGTTTCGTCTTCGTATCTTTCCCAAAACTGACATTCCCGCTACGTTCTGCAAGAATATAGGGTTCTTTTGGCACGCGGGCTTCAAACAAGTCAGCAACCCGCGGCAAGCCCCCAGTAATATCGCTAGACTTTGAGGACATTTGCGGCAAACGGGCAATGACATCACCGACATTAACCTTAATACTGTCTTCAACGGTCAAAATCGCTTTGGGGGGCAGGTAATAGCTGGCGGGAATTTCAGTGCCTGCAATGGTTAAATCACGCCCGTTATCATCGACCAAGCGCACCATCGGACGTAAATCTTTGGCGTGCGTGGGACGTTGTTTTGGATCGGTGACGACAATACTGGTTAAGCCGGTGATTTCGTCAAAGTTCCGGTTCACGGTCACGCCTTCAACCACGTCGGTAAAGGCAATAAAGCCTTCCATTTCGGTAATAATTGGATGGGTGTGCGGATCCCACGAAGCCAACGTTTTGCCCGCTTCGATGACTTGTCCATCCGTGACGTTAAACACCGCGCCGTAAGGGACTTTGTAGCGTTCCCGTTCCCGTCCCATTTCGTCCAAGACGCGAATTTCTCCAGAGCGCGAGATTGAAACATGTTTGTGACTGCCGTCGGGCATTTTTTGGGGCAGTAGTTTGACGTTGTATAACCGCACCATACCTTTGGATTTAGCTTCGGCTTGACTGACACTCATCACTTTAGAAGCGGCACCACCGATGTGGAAGGTACGCATGGTCAACTGGGTGCCGGGTTCACCGATAGATTGCGCGGCAATGACTCCGACCGCTTCACCAATATTCACCAAGTGTCCCCGTCCTAAGTCGCGCCCGTAACATTTGGCACAAATTCCGAACCGAGATTCGCAGGTGATTGCTGAACGGACTCTAACACGGTCAACGCCCAGTGCTTCGAGTTTTTCGACCCAGATTTCATCTAACAAAGTGCCCTGTTTAACTGCGACGTGTCTGTCTTCCCCAGAACCAACATATACATCTTCGGACACGACCCGACCTAATACCCGATCTCGTAGGGCTTCAACCACGTCTCCCCCCTCGATCAACGCGCTCATGTCTAAACCGTTGGGCGTTCCACAATCATTCTCCAAAATCACCATATCTTGTGCGACATCGACGAGCCGGCGGGTGAGATAACCTGAGTTTGCCGTTTTTAATGCGGTGTCGGATAACCCTTTACGTGCGCCGTGTGTGGAGATGAAGTATTGTAAAACGTCGAGTCCTTCACGGAAATTGGCTTTAATCGGCGTTTCAATGATTGAGCCATCCGGTTTTGCCATCAAGCCCCGCATTCCCGCCAATTGTCGCATCTGAGCCGGTGAACCCCGTGCGCCTGAGTCTGCCATCATGTAGATTGAATTAAACGATGGACGAGAGACAATTTTAGCTTCATTGTTCATCGCCTGTTCCGTACCCAATTTTGCCATCATCGCTTTTGCGAGTCGATCATTGGTGTGTGACCAAATATCAACCACTTTATTGTAGCGTTCGCCGTTGGTAATCAACCCTTCGGCATATTGTTTTTCAATCCCTTTGACTTCATTTTCGGCTTCGGACACAATCGCGGGCTTATCGTCTGGCACCACCATGTCTTCAACACCAATGGAAATTCCGGCGCGGGTGGCGTAACGAAATCCGGTGTACATCAGTTGATCTGCAAATACTACGGTGTCTTTCAAACCAACGCGACGATAGCAAGTATTGATAAGTCTTGAAATATTTTTCTTAGTCAGGTCTAAATTCACCGCGGGGAAACCCAGACCATCCGGCAAGATGTCCGATAATAATGCGCGTCCCGCAGTGGTGACATAACGGTTAATTTGTACCACTTTACGCCGTGCGGAGGGTTCGATAGATTCAATATCTTCCCCATCTTTCTTGTCAAAAACGACTTCGCGAATGCGCACGGTAATTTTGGCTTGCAGGTCAACTTCACGGTTTTCATAAGCACGATGCACTTCTTTAACGTCGGTGAAAATCATGCCTTCACCCCGCGCGCCGACCCGTTCCCGCGTCATGAAGTAGAGTCCTAAAACCACGTCTTGCGAAGGCACAATAATCGGTTCACCGTTGGCGGGCGACAACACATTATTCGTGGACATCATCAAGGCGCGGGCTTCAAGTTGCGCTTCAATAGAGAGGGGCACGTGAACCGCCATCTGGTCGCCGTCAAAATCCGCGTTAAATGCGGTACATACCAGCGGGTGCAATTGGATCGCTTTCCCTTCAATCAACACAGGTTCAAACGCTTGAATTCCCAAACGGTGCAAAGTCGGCGCACGGTTCAACATCACGGGATGTTCGCGAATGACCTCTTCTAAAATATCCCATACTTCCGCATCCTCGCTGTCCACCAACTTTTTCGCAGACTTGATGGTCATCGACGGATGTTTGAGCCGTAACTTGCCGAAAATAAACGGTTTGAATAATTCCAACGCCATTTTTTT
>JACCEE010662633.1_pt1 | contig 12369 bp, 6 predicted proteins | sample 7449931 | NCBI WGS metagenome assembly JACCEE01 (sample SAMN15323457, study PRJNA562643) | freshwater metagenome | isolation source: river surface water | place: USA:Blue River Watershed | collected 2017-08-19 | reverse complement strand
CCCCACACTCCCCACACTCCCCACACCCCCCACACCCCCCCTCCCCACACCGGCGCTTTGGAGAGGGGTCGGGGGTGAGGGGTCTATTCACTTCACCCCTACGGGGACATCGAGAAAGACTTCTTCGATGCGAATATCGCGATGAATGGTGAGGCGTTGGAGGTAGCCGGTGGGGTCGTCGGGGTTAAACACCATCCGATCGAACAGTTGAAATGATTTCCGATCGGGCTCCGCATCGGGCCATCCTAGTTGGCGGGAGGCTTCCCCGTACAAATCCACTCGCCGGACCCGCTCTAAAATTTCAATCCAGTTTTTCGGGAATGGAATAATCCCCCACCGGGCCATTTGTGTTAAAATCCACAACCCTTCCACCCGCCCGGGGCAGTTAGTCTGGTCGTAGTGAAACTGATGGTAGCGGTGGAGCATCTGGGGCGCTTCGCCATTGCCTCGGTTGTAGGGAGTGGTAAATCCGGGGCTGATTTGAGCCGACTCACACCCAAGATATTGAGGAAGAGAGAGCAACTCAACGATTTCCGGTCTGTGGCGGCGATCGTCGCAGTATTCGCACGCTTCCATCAAAGCTTTAAGTAGGGCGATGTGGGTTTCCGGGTACTGGTTCGCCCAATCTTCTCGCACCCCCAAGACTTTTTCTGGATGTCCCGGCCAGATGTCCAGGTCCGTGGCAATGACAAACCCCAATCCTTCCGCAATCGCCCGGGAATTCCAGGGTTCACCGGCGCAGTAGCCATCGATTTTGCCGGAGGCTAGGGCGGCGGTCATTTCCGGCGGCGGTACAACCACCAATTTCACGTCTAAATCCGGGTCGATACCACCAGAGGCGAGCCAGTAACGCAAAAGCAGGTTGTGCATTGAGGCTTGGTTGACGACGCCGAGGGTGATTACTCGGTCAGGAGTTTGGGCGAGCGCCATTTTCAAGTCCCCCAGGGAGCGTACTCCTTGGTCATACAAACCCTTGCTCAGGGTAATTGCATTGCCATTCCGGGATAGAACCATTGCCGTAATCACAGGAATTGGGGCTTGGTTGCCAATACCACAGGTCATCGATAGGGGCATCGCCGCCGCCATTTGGGCTGCGTCCAAACGTTTATCGGCGATACCAGAGGCGATCGACCCCCAATTTGATTCCCTAATCAGATTCACCTCTAAGCCATGTTTGTCAAAGAAGCCGCGCTCTTGGGCAACCACCAAGGGAGCAGCGTCGATGATAGGGAGGAAACCGATGTTGAGGGTAGTTTTCTCTAAACCAAGATGAGCCACGGAGCCAGCAACCAACCGCTGCGCCTTGCGTTTTTTATCCCGCTTTTGCTGATTGAGGAAATTAATAATTTCATTGCGCAAGCCGTAGTAGCTCGGATGATTCACCACTTCCATCCGCACGCGGGGACGGGGAATGGGCACTTCTAAAATCTGACCGATGTGAGATTCTGGCCCATTGGTCAACATCACGATGCGATCGGACAACAGTAACGCCTCATCCACATCGTGCGTCACCATCACCGCCGTCACATGGCTTTCCTCACAAATTTGCATCAATTTTTCCTGCAACCCCCCCCTAGTCAGAGCGTCCAACGCCCCAAACGGTTCATCAAGTAGCAGGACTTTGGGCCGAATAGCCAGAGCCCGAGCAATGGCAACTCGCTGTTTCATCCCCCCCGATAATTCACCGGGACGTTTGTCTGCAGCAGCGCGCAATCCCACCAAATCAATATGGTGTTCAATAATGCTCCGGCGTTCCCCTTTCGGCTTATCCCGCAACACCCTATTTACTGCCAACGCAATATTTTGCCGCACCGTCAGCCAAGGTAATAGGGAATAGTTTTGAAACACTACCATCCGCTCTGGGTTGGGCTCTATCACCTCTCGCCCCTCCAGAATTACCCCGCCTTTACTGGCGACATCCAAACCGGCGATCGTATTCAGCAGGGTAGATTTACCACAGCCCGAATGTCCGATTAACGAAATAAATTCTCCCTTTTTAATTTTCAGCTCAATATTCTTCAGCGCTACATAGCTGTTGCCGTTAGGCAGGTCAAAAACTTTATCAACGTGGTCGATTTCTAAAAAAGTTGTCATTGGTTATTAGTCCTTGGTCCTTTGTCCTTGGTCATTTGTCCTTGGTCATTTGTCATTTGTCATTTGTCTAAATGTGATGCCAGAAACCGGGTTTCTTGCATCAATTTTTTGGTCAACTACAAGAGCTTGGTTCTAGAAACCCGGTTTCTTCTCGTGCGTGACAAGTGACAAAGGACAAGTGACAAACAACAAACTATCGCCGTTCCGCCGGTACGCAGATAGAAGCGATATAGGCTACCAGGCGGTCTAGTAACAACCCCACAACTCCCACATAAACCAAAGCCAAAATGATTTGACTGATGAGAGAATTGTTATAAGCGTCCCAAATAAAGAAGCCAATCCCCACACCACCAACCAGCATTTCTGCCGCCACGATCGCCAGCCAAGATAGACCAATGCCAATCCTCAATCCCGTGAAAATATATGGAACTGTGGCCGGAAAAACAATATTGATGAAATATTCGATGCCTGACAATTGTAAAACCTTGGCCACATTTCTATAGTCTTGGGGTAACTGTTGCACGCCTACAGTTGTATTGATGATAATTGGCCAAACGGCGGTAATAAATATCACAAAAATTGCTGATGGATTGCTTTGTTGAAAAGCTGCCAGAGAAATCGGCAACCATGCTAGGGGTGGAATAGTCCGTAAAACTTGGAATATCGGATCAACGGCTTCATATACTGCTTTATTAATGCCAATTACAATCCCTAATGTAATTCCTACCACAGTGGAGAGGGAAAAGCCAATAGCAACTCGCTGTAAGCTGGCAAAGATTTGCAATGCTAATCCTTTATCTGTACCGCCATTGTCAAAAAATGGATTGATGATATAAGGATTCCAGGTATCAGCGATTACCTGCATGGGACCGGGCAAACCTTTAGAACCGGGAGGGCAAAGAATTTGCCAAATTACCATTAGCACAATCAGGGCAATTAGGGGGCTGCTGAATTTTTGGAAGTTTTTTTGCAGAGCTTTTCGCATTTGAGATGGTAAAAAACCTGTCAGAGGGGCACGTCTGTTAATCGCGGTCATTTGTCATTTGTCCTTTGTCATTGGTCATTTGTCATTTGTCCTTTGTCATTTGTCTGCCAGAAACCGGGTTGATGCGATAATCTTCGTTTCTTACCCGAGATTTGGTTAAGAAACCCGGTTTCTACCCAAGGGACAACTACATTTTCTTAATCGCCAAAGATTTTAAGTAAACATCCGGCTTGTCGGGGTCAAATTTGACCCCATCAAAGAAAGTTTCGACGCCGCGAGAACTGCTAGCGGGAATTTGGGCAGCGGGCACACCGAGACTGGTAGCGGCTTCTTTCCATAAGTCCTCCCGGTTGACTTTATCCACCAGTTCTTTAATGTTGGTGTCTGCGGGAATATTACCCCAGCGAATATTTTCAGTTAAAAACCAGAGGTCGTGGCTCTTGTAGGGATAGGAGGCATTATCTGCCCAGAATTTCATCAGGAGAGGGCTGTTTTGTACCACCGGGCGACCGTCGCCGTAGTCGATATTACCTTTGGCACGTTCGATAATATCGGCTGCGGGTACTTTAAACCACTTCGCCTGAGAGAGAATTTGGCACATTTCCTCTTTGTTGGCCATATTTTCACACCACTGTTGGGCTTCTTGTACGGCCATTAAGATGGCTTTTGCGGCTTTGGGATGTTTATCCACCCAGTCCGATCGCATGGCCAAGGCTTTTTCCGGGTGGTCTTTCCAAAGTTCCCCAGTTACTAAAGCAGTATAACCCTGCCCTTGGCTGACCAATTGGGCATTCCAGGGCTCCCCGACGCAGAAAGTTTCCATGTTGCCAGTTTTCATATTAGCCACCATTTGCGGCGGCGGAATGGGAACTACAGAAACATCTTGGTCTGGGACAATACCACCGGCGGCTAGCCAGTAGCGCATCCAAAGGTCATGGGTGCCTCCGGGAAAGGTTATTGCTGCTTTCAAATCGCTTTTGCCTGCGGCTTTGGCTTTGGCAAAAGCGTCTTTTAGTCCCTTGCTATCCAGACTCACTTTGAATTCTTTGTAACTATTGGCAACAGAAATTCCCTGACCGTTGGTGTTTAACCTAGCCAAAATGTACATCGGCAAGGGTTGCTTGTTTTTGGTTTGCCCCAAAGACATGAAGTAAGGCATGGGAGTGAGGATATGTGCCCCATCAATGCCACCGCCTTGGGAGCCAATTTCTAAGTTATCCCTAGTCACTGGCCAAGAGGCTTGTTTGAGAACTTCTACCCCGGTCATGCCGTATTTGTCAAACAAGCCTTTTTCTTTGGCAATAATCAGAGGTGCAGAATCTGTTAAGGCGATAAATCCTAATTTGGCTGTGGTGACTTCTGGTGCATCAGCGGCGTTGACATTCACCGCTGGGGTAGCGGTGGAATTGTTTGTGGTGGCGGTGTCAGTGGGGCCAGTGCTGCAACCATGAGCGAGAAGAGTAGCAGCAGTAGCTGCTCCAGCGGTGAGGATGAATTTGCGGCGGGAAAATTGGGTCATTGGTTATTAGTCCTTTGTCATTTGTCCAAGAGTCCTTTGTCATTTGTCCTTTGTCATTTGTCCTTTGTCCAAAGGTGATGCCAGAAACCGGGTTTCTTGCATCAAGTTTTTGGTCAACTACAAGAGCTTGGTTCTAGAAACCCGGTTTCTTCTCGTGAGTGACAAGTGACAAGGGACAAGTGACAAAGGACAAATGACACTACGCATCAATCACTACTCTGCCTATGGGGCGAGCGGAACAGGCTAAAATGTAGCCTGATTGACGCTCTTTCTCATCGAGAGCTTGGGGAGTGTTATCATATTCCACTTGCCCTTCGATGAGTTTTTGTTTGCAAGTGCCGCAGGTGCCTGCTAAGCAACTGCTGGGCAATTCAATGCCAGATTTAGCCACAATTTCCAGAATGGAATCGGTACTGGAGCCAGTGATTTCTTTGCCGGACTTAGCTAAGACAACCACAACACTGGTGCCTATCTCTGGCTCGGCAATATGATGTCCGTTGTTGTTGGCGCTTTGAGGAACCTCTCGTGGTGTGTCTGCTAACAGGACACCACTTTTGAGCTTGGCGCCAAACTGCTCGATGAGAATGTCCCGGAGTACCGGCTTGAGGTCTTCGCAGGGAATGCCTTTTTGAACGCAGGTGCCTAGATGGGCGTCTTTGCCGACCTTGCCGCCGAGATAGAGGTCCACGCCTTCCACGGCTTTGCCGTTCTTGCGCGCTTTGGTGCCCATTAAGCCAATATCTGCTACTTGGGGCTGACCGCAGGAGTTGGGGCAACCGGTCCAGTGGATGCGCACGGGGTTAGGGAGTTCCACTTCGGCTTCGAGTTCTTTGATTAAGGCAACAGCGCGGTTTTTGGTTTCAATGAGGGCGAAATTACAGAATTGGGCACCGGTGCAGGAGATGAGTCCTTTGGTGAGGGGTGCGGGTGTGGGGGAAAACTTTTGCAGCAGGGGTTCGTGCAAAAATGCGGGCAGATGATGGTCCCGAATCTGGGGAATAATCACATTTTGCTCTACGGTCAGGCGAATTTCCCCGGCGCCATATACTTCGGCGAGGCGGGCAAGTTCGAGCATATCGTCGCTGTAAAGCCGTCCGACGGGTATGTGCAGCCCTGCGTAGCTGAAGCCTGTTTGTTTTTGGGGATAAATGCCCAGATGGTCCCGCTTTTCCCAGTCGATTTCATCTTTGGCAGCGGCCCGAAGTAGGGGCCGTCCGAGCAGTTTTTCTACTTCCATACGGAATTGCTCGATACCCAGCTCGTCGATGAGCCACATCAGGCGGGCTTTTTGCCGGTTGACTCGCAAGCCTTTGTCGCGATACAGCCTTAAAATGGCTAAGCACAAATCTACTACTTCGTCATTGGCGGGCACCCAAGCATCGAGGGGAATGGCGGCTTCGCAACGTTTGGCGGAGAAGAAGCCTCCTACTACTACGTTGAAGCCCAACATATCACCGACGCCATCTTTATAGGCGGGAACGAAGGCGATATCGTTGATTTCGGCGTGGACGGAGTTATCTCTACCGCCTTCGATCGCGATATTGAACTTGCGGGGCAGGTTGGTAAATTCGGGGTTGCCTTCGCCGCGATTAGTAATCGCATCCTGCACCTTTTGCACTAGGGGGCGGGTGTCGATGAGTTCGGCGGCGTCGATTCCCGCTACTGGGGACCCGGTGATGTTGCGTACGTTGTCCATCCCGGACTGGACGCTGGTCATCCCCACTGCTTTCAGCCGCCGGAAGATGTCTGGGATGTCTTCAATGCGGATACCTCGGAGCTGCAGGTTTTGCCGGGTGGTGATATCGGCGGTGCCATCTTCGCCGCAACGCTGGACGATCGCCCCTAGTGCCCGCATTTGCTCGCTGGTGATGATGCCGTGGGGGATGCGCATCCGCATCATAAATTTCCCTGGCGTCACGGGACGAAAAAACACTCCTAGCCACTTCAGGCGGTAGTCTCTGTCGGTTTCGTCGATCGCCTCCCAGCCAATCTGAGCGAAATAATCCAGCTCTTCTTTAACTTTCAGGCCATCTTTTTCTGCTTTAATTTTTTCAAATTTATTTAATGTTGCTGCTTGCTTTTCTGCTGCAATGGTCATAATTTTTACCTCTGGTGAAGGCCACTTTAGGTGTTTATTTGTCTTTGGTCATTTGTCCAAGAGTCACTTGTCCGCAAGGGCTCCGCTTGGAGAGGAAACCACTCAGGTGGGCTGCCTGCCACGCTATAGGCTTCTAATCAGCTTACCTTCGGGTCTGGGATAGCTGCTGCACGAGTCAATATTTGGCGATCGCTTTTTTGCCCTGAGTCCGATGTCCTTTGTTGTTGGTTGTTGGTCGTTTGTTTTTTGTTTTTGGTCAAGGGACGGGGGATTGGCGACGTTGGATTGGCGAACAAATGACCAAATTGTTGCTGCATACAGCTTGTTTCTATGTCCGTATTTGTTAGGGTTAATTTATGCTTCCTCAAGGGGAATATTTGTATATTATGTTACATAATGTTAACAAATATGTCATTTTTGCATAAAACCAATGCTTTTAAGGCATGAAAGCAGGCGGCAAGGGCATGGTATGTCCACAGGAGGCAGGGAGGCAGGAGGGCGTCAAGGCAGAGAGGCGGTAAATTCACGAAATTTGTCTCTGTAAATATACGGAGATAAAATCCGATAAATTTGCGGATGCGATGCAAATATGTTTCAGAATATACTAATTTACATACAACCCTATGAGGGTTGTAGCCCAAGAAACAATCTTGGTGGGAAAGCTGCTGGATGGGCAAGTCAGCCCAGAATCAGGCCAAAACAACCCCTACTGAACGGGAAAAGGGCTGCATAATTGGCGATATTTGAAAATTAATAACCAGATGATGCGACGCCAAAGGAGGTCGCGATATTGTGGGCGTTTTGGAAAAGGTTTATGCTTTAGCGATTGGAAACACCACCATAAATTTGCTGCATTTATCAAATATAATTTTCTGGTTCGATGTGGGCGCCGATGCAGTTCTGGCTTTAGCTTGCTTGGGCATAGTGATTGCTATGCTACGCCGACCTATTGGTTGGCGAACCGATCGGTTCCTCAGCAGACCCTCGCTGCAAAACCACAACCATTTACTCAGCCAAGAAATATTGGGGTGTGCGAGCCCCCAAGACCCTACGCCGACTTATCGGTTCGGCGTAGCCATCGGGCTGGTGGTGGTTTCCGGTGCCAGTCATCTGATGGATCTGTGGGATGTACTCGCCACCAACCCCCCTGCAGCATTTTTCCTGAAAGCGATGCCTCTGGTTTTCGGGTTGTGGGTAGGTTGGGGGGTGATCCAGTTAAATTGGAGAACGAGGACAGAAGTTAAACACCAGTTGCTGCACAAAGTTGCACAGCTGCAGCAGAGTCTAGACCAGATGCGCCGAGAAATTGAGGAGTGCCAGGGGATCCGATCGGCTCTGATGTGGGAAAAAGAACTGGCGCAAGTCACCCTACAATCGATCGCTGATGCGGTGATTGTCACTGATGCCACGGGGCGGGTGGAGTCTTGGAACCGGACGGCGGAAACCCTCACAGGCTGGAAGTCCCAGGCAGTGAGAGGCCGTTTGCTGACGGAGGTTTTCCCCATCTGTGAGGAAAGTGGCAACTCTCGCATCCCTGGGTTTGCCCAACTGCTGCAAGGTGGTGAAGGGGTGGCTAGTTGTCACCAGACTTTCCTCAAACACCGGGATGGCGATCGCTTTTCGGTGGAGTATTCCACGGCTCCCATCTATGTGCGGGGGGCAATCTATGGAGCGGTGCTGGTTTGTCGGGATGTGACGAAAACTCGCAACCACACTCGGGAGCTGTCTTGGCAGGCGAGTCACGATGATTTGACTGGATGTGTGAACCGGCGGGAGTTCGATCGCCGCTTGGAGCTGGCTGTCACTGATGCCAAGACGGAAGGCAATCGCCACTGCCTCTGCTACCTGGATTTGGATCGGTTTAAGATGGTGAACGATCGGGCTGGTCACGCCGCCGGAGATGAGCTGTTGCGCCAGTTTACCGCCCTGGTGCAAGCCAATGTCCGCCAATCGGATGTTTTCGGACGCTTGGGGGGAGATGAATTCGCTTTGCTGCTGCTCAACTGCTCTGTGGAAGATGGAGAGATGGTAGTAGCAAAGCTGATGGGGGCGATCGAAGATTTTACCTTGATCTGGCAGGATAAAACTTTTACGGTGGGAGTCAGTATCGGTGTGATCCAGATTGATGTGGCGACGGAAAGTGCCGCCCAGGTGTTGAGTGCCGCAGATGCTGCTATGTACCATGCCAAGCACGATCGCCGCCACCACTCTGCTAGCTTCAGCAGTGCCAGTTGCTGCTGTCAAGAAGCGCACCTAGGATAAACAAGTCCTTTGTCCTTTGTCCTTTGTCCTTTGTCCTTTGCTTATTCACACAAATGAAATAATCAAAGGACAAATGAAAATTTTCCTTTGTCCTTTGATTATTCATACAAGTGACAAGTGACAAGTGACAAGTGACAAGGGACAAATGACAAAGGACAAATAACCTAGCTTTCAGCAAAAATATAACGATAGAGTTCGCTGGGGTCTGGTTCGGGGCTGCTGTTGGAAAAAGCTAGAGCATCATCCACACTGGCTTGCACTTTTTTATCGATTTGTTTGAGTTCGTCTTGGGTGCTGAGATTGTGTTCGATGAGGTAAGAAGCAAACAGCTTGATGGGGTCGCGAGCTTGCCATAATTCTTTTTCTTCTTTAGAGCGCAGCTCGTCCGGGTCGGCGAGGGAGTGACCCCGGAAACGGTAAGTCAAGGCTTCGATGAGGGTGGGTCCAGAGCCTGCACGGGCGCGAGCCACGGCTTCTTGAGCGGCGGCGCGAACCGCGAGGACATCCATGCCATCCACTTCAACGCCAACCATTCCGAAGGCGCTGGCTTTTTTGTAAATTTCTGGGACAGAGGTGGCGCGTTCGTGAGCCATGCCGATCGCCCATTTATTATTCTCCACCACATAAATAATGGGAAGTTTCCACAACACCGCCATATTCAAGCATTCAAAAAACTGGCCGTTATTGCAGGCGCCATCGCCAAAGAAACAGGCGCTCACTTGGTCTGCAGTTTCATCCCCCATAACTTCCCGGCGGTACTTGCTTTGAAAGGCGGCCCCAGTAGCCACGGGGATACCTTCCGCCACAAAGGCGTAGCCACCGAGGAGGCGGTGTTCAGCGGAGAACATGTGCATAGAACCGCCGCGACCTTTGGAACAACCGGTTTCTTTGCCAAATAACTCGGCCATGACTTCCCTAGGTGGGACCCCGGCGCTGAGGGCATGCACGTGGTCGCGATAGGTGCTGCATACATAATCTTCTCCAGGACGCATGGCACGAATCACGCCAGTAGAAACGGCTTCTTGGCCAGTGTAGAGGTGGACAAAACCAAACATTTTGCCCCGATAGTACATTTCGGCACACTTGTCTTCAAACAGGCGACCCAAAACCATGTCTTCGTAAAGCATCAACCCTTCTTCTTTGGTGATGCTGATGGAGTTGCGGTCAAATATCGGTAAAATCCGTTCGTGAAACATTGATGGTTCCTATTTTAGGGGCAATAGAGGAGTTGATTTGCCAAGGGACAAGGTATGTTTTGTCCCCAAACACAACACAACCACGGCGGGACAAGGCAAGAGATGTCCCTACACGCGACACAGCCACGGTGTATAGCTTCGCTGACCGATCAGTGCGGCGCCCCGCTTATTGGGGGACGGACCAAACTACAGGAGCCAAACGTCCGTGGGTGCGGGCGCCGGTTGACGCTACAAGCGGGTAAAATTTTAGAATAGAATCTAGGGGCTATAATTATCGCATTATTTTTGTAGTTTGAGTTTGGCTCCTGTGGTTTGGGAAAGATTGCTCACTGCTGGGGAAGGAGACTGTGCGGATTCCACTTGATTATTATAGGATTCTGGGCCTGCCGATTCAGGCCACTGCGGAGCAGTTGCAGCAGGCGCATCGCGATCGCACCCTCGGGCTTCCGAGGAGGGAATATTCCGAATTAGCTAGCAATGCTCGCAAACAGCTACTCGACGAAGCTGGTGCCGTCCTCAGCGATCCGGAAGCACGTCAGGCTTACGATGCCAAATTTCTCTCAAAAACTTATGAGCTGGAATCAGAGCCGGACGGTGGAGGCGTTACTGCCGATTTAGCTTTAGACCCCAATACTCCCCTCATCGACATCGAACCGACTCAGTTCGCCGGTGCATTGTTGTTGCTACAAGAGTTGGGGGAATATGAACTGGTATTGAAGCTGGCTCTACCAATGCTGGGCGGCAAGAACATCAGTTTAAAAAATGGCACCTTTGGAGACCCGAAGCTGGTGGTGCCGGATATCGTGCTGACGGCGGCCCTGGCTTGTCTGGAATTGGGACGGGAACAGTGGCAGCAGAGCAACTATGAAAATGCGGCCACATCTCTCGAAAGCGGCCAGGAAATGCTCCTGCGGGAGGGATTATTCCCCCAACTGCGTGGGGAAATCCAGGGTGAACTCTACAAGCTGCGCCCTTACAGGATTCTGGAGTTGCTGGCGATGCCGATATCAAAGTCAGCCCAAAGGCGTCGAGGGTTGCAACTGTTGCAAGATATGCTCCAAGAGCGCTCTGGGATTGATGGTAATGGTGACGACCAGTCGGGTTTGGATGTGGATGATTTTCTGCGCTTCATCCAGCAAATTCGCAGCCACCTTACGGTTGCTGAGCAACAGGAGCTATTTGTCTCGGAAGCTCGCCGCCCCAGTGCGGTGGCCACTTATCTGGCGGTGTATGCTTTGGTGGCGCGGGGTTTTGCTGAAAGAGAACCCTCTCTGATCCGCCGCGCTAAGCTGATGCTGACGCAACTGGGCCGTCGCCAAGATGTGCATCTGGAACAGTCGGTTTGTAGTTTGTTGTTGGGGCAAACTGAGGAAGCTTCGGCGGCTTTGGCTCTCACCCAAGAATATGAGCTGATTGAGTTTATTAGAGAACAGTCTCAGGATGCCCCGGACTTGCTCCCCGGTTTATGTCTGTATGCCGAACGGTGGTTGCAGTCGGAGGTTTTCCCTTATTTTCGCGATTTGGCTTCGGTGCAGGTGTCATTGAAGGATTATTTTGCGGATGATCGGGTGCAGGCTTATTTGGAATCTCTACCGGAGGCAACGGTAGAGGAAGCATCGGAGTGGATGGTGACATATTCCCCCCCAGAGCCTGCATCGGTGGGACTGCCCCCACCCGCCACTCCTCGATCGCCTGCGGTAGCTATCACTTTTCCAAGATCTAATGGGTATTTGCCTGTGTCTGGTGATGAGAGTCGTTTACGGGACACTTCGCCACCGAATCTGGAAACTAGAGCCACGAGGGTGCGCTTGGCTGCTGACACAGAACCACCTCTCTCTATGCCGAGTCTGTCTCCGGCGCGAGGGGACGATGCTACTGAGTCGCAATTGCTAAGCGCTGAGCGATCGAGAGGTGACTCTCGCACTGGACCTCCTTACACGGGACTTAATGGTGAGAGCAGCTCATCAGGCAATCCGCCCCAGAGCAAACTGCCCGTAGCGGACCGGGTGCGGGGCACCAGACCCGATAACCCCTATGGCAGAGAACGCTCCTCTGGGGAAGAACGCCCACGCCTGAATCGGGAAAGGGGCAGTGGGGGTTCGTTACGCTCCTTTGGGGGGACGGGAAACCGCTTGAAGCTGGACCGGCTAATTTTGCTGGTGGCGGCGGGTCTGTTTGGTTTGTTGTTCTTGTGGTTTCTGATGCGGGCTACTTG
>JACCEE012667770.1_pt1 | contig 12372 bp, 10 predicted proteins | sample 7449931 | NCBI WGS metagenome assembly JACCEE01 (sample SAMN15323457, study PRJNA562643) | freshwater metagenome | isolation source: river surface water | place: USA:Blue River Watershed | collected 2017-08-19 | reverse complement strand
CTTAAAAGGATAACAGCTTCCATGTCGACCTTTTTAACTCGTAAATTTTTATCTTCTTTATTAACAAGTACTTATGAACCTTAATATGTAATCTGGGCTGTATCCCTTTTGTCTATAGACCTTAGCGCCTATAGACTAACTGCTTATTTTTAAAAAAAAATTGTCCAATTTTTTAATCACCTATCAATCGGTAAAATAAATTAGATTATCTTTTTTTTAAATTTAAACGCATTACTTAAATAATTTTCGCGGAAAACCAGCTATCTCTTTGTTTGATAAATCTTTCACCCCTAACCACAAATCATCCGAAAATTTTGCAACATTTACCGGTTCAGTCTTTTAACTTATTCATGGTTAGATCACAAAGTTTCGGGTCTAATTTTATTAACTTTTTATATTTTAATTACGCCTACTATTATTTAAGCTTGCTAATAAAATTAACTCGTCGGTCCATTATACAAAAGGTACGTTGCAGCTTAAGCACCAACTGATAAAACAATAAGTTTCAAGATCTTTTAAATTATTTCTTTTTATTCTTTTCACCATTCCCTCGCGGTACTTTTTTCTATCAAATCAATATTTTTAGTTAAGAAAATAATATTTCCCTATTCAATCATAATTAACTTAAAATGATTTACTTCAACAGATATTTAAAAATACAGGATTTTCACCATTATTATTCAGTATTCCAACTAATTTTTTTTTTAACTATCCACTAAAAGAATTCGCTCATCACTACTTCCTTTTCAAAATTTTTTTTTTATATAGTTACTAAGATATTTCAATTCACTATTTTTTATTTTTACTTATATTTTATTAAATTTTTTTTTTTAAATATAATTTTTAACTTAATTTGTTAAAAAATATTAATTTTAGGTATCCCCTTATTGCTGATATATTTATAATAATCTATCATGTTTTATATTTCGTGTGTATATTTTTGATTTAAATTTTAAAATATTTTCATCAAATATAGACGTAAAATAATTAACTAAAAATTTTTTTCAAACATCTATTCTGAACGGATTTAACATTTTTGGTTTATCTTTAAAAAACCTAAAAAATATCATAAATTTAGGGAAATAACCATATATATATATAACTAAAGCAATAAAAAAACAACAATATATATTAAAATGACATATTGATAAAAATTGATAAGAGTTTTTTTTTTTACTAAATAATCTTATTAAATAAAAAAATCATCAAATATATAACATTAAATGGTGTCATATTTTTAAGAATAAAAAAAAAGTTCACATAGCTATTCTTTTAGTTAAAAAACCAAACTTTCTGGGGTAAAAAGTTAAACTATTTAAAAAAAAATAATTATTTAATAATTTTTCAGTTATTAAATTATTATTATTTTGATTTAAAGTTAAAGGTATTAAATTATATTTATAGTAATCATCTATAGTTATTTTAAAATCGATAGGTAATAAATAAATATTTTTATTTAAATAAATTAAATAATTATATAATGTAAAAAAAATAGAATCTTTATTAATAGAACTTTTATTATTTATAAGTGTATAAGTTCATCAATCAGGCATTAATGAATAAGTAACAGTAGTTAATCTAATAAATTTTCATCTAAAACCATTATTTATATTAATATTTTCTCTACCGATTATTACTAATATATCTCTTCAAATTAATAACATAACTATAATAAGTATAATTATAGTTAAAGAAATTTGATATTTTCATTTTTTTCATTTTATTGAGAATCTTAATAGATATAAGGATCATAATATATAAGTAATATAAGTTAATTCCATAACAAAACTTTTTTTACTTGAATAAAAATTTCTAGGAAATAAGGGGGTTGGACCTCAATTCATTCAGGCTGCTGCAATTACTAGACCTATAAATGTAGATAACTCCAGTATTCAAAAAGAAACAAAACCTTTATATCATAATTTCCTATCGCCTCTAGTAAATTTACCGTATTGTGTTCTTCTTCAAACAGAAATACCTCACACGTATATATAATATATAAAACAAATTATTAATAATAATGATATTCTGTAAGGGTATATTAAATACATAAAAGTAGTTATTTTGAAAAAACAATGATATATTAAATATCATTCATATATTCAAGTTAAAAAAAAAAAAATTAATATATTATTATATTTTAAACTGAAATAATTTAAAAAAGACAATTTAAATATATTATTTAACATTTTACTATTATAAATTATGTATATCAAAATAATTTAAATAACATTTTATTTTATAATTATTTATAATACATTTTTTATTTAAATTATTTTTTGAATAATATTTATTTAAAAGTAAATAATTTATTTTATAAGATATAAACGGTAATCCGTTATTATTAGTTATAGCTGGTCTTTTAAAATATATAGCTAATATTATTACTGTTAAAAACATAATAATACCAAATAAAACTATAGTATGACCAAATGAAGATACACTATGTCATCCGGCGTATCCTCATGGGTAATCTTGAATTCTTCTTGGCATTCCAGCATAACCTAATCATAACATAGGTATAAAAGTCAATAATTGACCTATACCATGAAATATTAAATGAAATATTGAAAAAATTTTATTATAAGATACACCAAAAAATTCTCTAAAATTAAAATATATATAAGCAAATAACATAGCCATTAATGATCCAGACAACATTATATGAAAATGACCGACTATATAATATGTATCATGTAATATAATATCAGTTCCTGTATGAGCACAAAAACTACCGGTTACTCCACCAATAATAAAAAAACATATAAATAATATAGCAAATAAAAACTCTGTTGATATAAAAGTTGTACTATTTATTAATGAAGCAGTTCAACCACAAACTTTTGTAGAAGCAGGTAAAGCAATCATAACTGTAATTACAAAAAATAAAATTCTAGCTTTGTTATCAATACCTACTAAATACATATGATGACCTCATACAACAAAACCCATACTAGAAATAGCATGCATTGCATATATCATATGTAATTTACTACCTACAGGTTTTCTTACATAATAAGGGATTAAAGTACTAACAATACCAAATGCTGGCATAATTAAAATATATACTTCAGGATGACCAAAAAATCAAAAAATATGCTGAAATAATAATATATCACCACCAGCTCTTACAGTAAAAAATGCAGTATTAAAATGTCTATCAGACATTAACATAAATAGGCCTGCATTTAATATAGGTGAAACTAAAATTAATAATCTTAATGATATAAATATAGAAATTAAAACTATAGGGAATAATTCTTTTTGATATCTACTACCTCTACCCCTTAAATATCTTCATGTTACTATTAAATTTATTAAGGTTAAAACCGAAGATATTGTAGACATTAATAATGATGCAAACGCCCAATCTACTGGATCACCTGTATATTTACTATGAGAAAATGGTGTAGTAAAAGTTCAGCCTGCCATAGTATTTGTCAAATCAGAACTTACGACTAATGTAGGTAAAAAATTTAAAATAGAATTTTCATTTAATATTAAAGAGTTACAGTTAGAGTAATTTAAATGATAGGTAGAAGAGTTATTATCAATTATATTTAATCAGTTTTTACTTTCATTATTAAAATTATAATTATTAAAAGTTATCTCATTTTGATAAATTAAAATTATATTATCAGTTTTATTTATATTTAATCAATCTGAATAATTATTTATACTTTGTTCGTAATAAGTAGATTTATCTGAAATTTTTATACCTTCCCATAAAGTTCTTAGTGCAGTAACTAATCCTGCCGGTAATATTCATAAACTAAAATTATTTAGTCTAGGATATGCAACATCTCTAGCGCCTACTTGAATTGGTAAAAAATAATTTCCAAAACCGCCAAATATTACTGGAGTTACTAAAAAAAATACCATAATAATAGCGTGCATTCCAACAACTATATGATATGCATTAGCTTTATTTGCGAATATTAGTGAATGTGGTTGAGATAATTCAAGTCTAATTAAAGTAGCTAATATAGTTCCAAATAAACCACTAATAGAAGAAAAAATTAAGTAATTCAAACCTAATTTTTTATGATTTGTAGTGAATAATCATTCTCTTGCAAAAATTTTTAAAAAATAGTATAAATTTATTATTTCTTTTAAATTTATTTTAAAAAAAAAAAATCTTATATTTGATATTAATTTTATAATAGAACTTAATAAATAAATTGTAAATTTATTATTTAACATTTTACTATTAAAGGTATATATATATATATATTGAATTAAAAATAAATAGTGAATAATATCAGTTTTTAAAAAATAATAAATTATTATTTAAGTTAACTACTTTAAATATATATATTATTATAAATATAAATAAGTATATAATATGTCATATATATCCTGTAAAAAAATAAATATCATTTATATAAGGATTATACATATTATTATTATTATATATATAATTATTTAGTAAATTAAAATAATTTAAATTTAATATATTTTGTCAAAAATTAGATGAAAATGAAATAATAAAACCTAATAATAAAATATGAATATAATAAAGTATAGAAATATTTTTATATTTATAAATTATTTTATGACCATTTTTTGTAGAAAAAAATATAATATAACCTAATCTAATTATATAAAAAAACGTAAAAAAATAAGAAAATATTAAAATATACTCACAGCCTGTAAAAAAAACGTAATTATTTAATAAATTATTTATTATATATAATTTATAAGTATAACTGCTGAAATAAGGTATACCTATTAAAGAAAGACTACCTATAAAAAATGCTGATCATAAAAATGGTATATATAATAATAAACCACCCATTCATCTAATATCCTGCATTCCATTACAGTGGTAAATTATTCCACCTATAACTAAAAACATATATATTTTTATAAAAGCATGTAATATTATAGTAATAATAGTTTCAGAATATAAGTTTAAAGATAATAATATATATATATAACCCATATTGCTTATAGTAGAATATGCTAATATTGTTTTTAATTCATATTGAAAACAAGCAAAAAATGAACCAAAAAATGATGACATCGAACCTAAAAAAAACATTATAATTAGTGAATAATTTGAAAATTCAATTATATACGATAATTTTAATAATAATACAACCCCAGCAATAACTAATGTCGATGAATGCATTAAAGCTGAAGCTCCTAACGGTGCTTCCATAGCTTCAAGTAATCATATATGAAAACCATACTGTGCCGATTTTACAGCAGTACCTAGTACTAAAAAAAAAGATATTAATTCAATAGTATTTAATTTTAAAAAAAAAAAAGTATAATTTTTATTTAAAAATAATATAAACATAGATAAAATATGATCAATGTCTACTGAACCAAAATTAGAAATTATTAAACAAATAAATATAATCAAAAAATAATCACCTATTTTACTAATTAAAAATATTTTAAATACAGCTTTTATACTTCTAACTCTTTCTGATCAATAATTAACTAAAAAATATGAAGTTAAACTTATGCCTTCTCATCCTAAATAAAATAAAATTAAATTATTTGAAATAATAACAATTAACATAGATACTATAAAATAACCTAAAATTATTATAAAACTAAAACCTTCCTTATCATTACTCATATCTATAAAAACAAAATAGGTAACTATATAAGCACCAAAAAGCATTATAAAAGACAAAATAGAATTTAATAAATTTTCTTTTATATTTCAAGTTATTATTAAATTATTACTAAAATCAATTCAATTAAATATAAAATATTCTATTGAATAATTATTTTTTCAAAATATATATATATTATATAATAATAAATTACTACTTATAAATAAAATTATTAAAGTTAATGTAAATATACCAAAATAACCTAATTGATAAATATTTATATGAAAATATGTAAAACTTACAATCAAATAAAATCAAACAAACGATAACATTAATCTTTATTTATATTTATAATTTATTAATTTATAATGTTTTTCAGTATTATTATTTTCTATTTTTTTATTAAATAATGCATGTAATTCAATTTCTCATCATGTAATAAAATGTTCAATAGGTAAAGCATATAATACAATAGGCATATTATAATGATTTCAACCACACAACTCTGAGCATTGACCAAAATATATACCTTCCCTAATAATATTTGTATAAAAAAAAAATAATCTTCCAGGAACACAATCCATTTTTATACCTAACGCAGGGACAGCTCACGAATGAGTTATATCATCAGAACATCCCATTAATCTTATATTTGAGCGAGTCGGTAATACTAATGCTCCTGACGTTCTTAATAATCTTAAAGGATCTTTAACATAAGTATATTCTATTTTATTAGTATTTTTATTTAATTTTTCTAAAAATAAACCAGCATCTGGGTTTAATCCTTGAGAAATTATTCAGTAACCATTTTGAAATTTTCTATTTAATACCTTTAATTCTAATTCACTTTCTAATCTACCCAAGTTTTTTAATCAACGTCTACAAAAGTAATGTTCAGCCGTTAAATCAATACTTTCTATGCTATTTATATTATATCTTCATAAACTTTTATCTATCCTCTCATCTGTAGGCATAAATCAACCGTTATCATGTTTTATTTTATTTTCAACGTTAAATGTTAAATCAAATTCTTCATATGCAACTTCATAACTTAAAGTATAAGATTTTATATCTTTACTTAATAACATAGGTCCTTTTAAAAAAAAAATATTATTATATCCGACTATTATTGGATTATTTAAAAGTTTAGTATAAAGTGTATCATTATAACAATATTTTCAACCTCACTGAAAACCATTTACTTGAACACTAACAAGTACATGACCACAACTACCCTCTACAGCCCTTAAATAAGCTAACGCATTTGTTACAATATTTAATGCTCAATATATCGGTAATAATACAACAAGCATTTCAGGTCAAGCTAATCTTCTTTTTTCACCAGTAGATTTAGTTCCTCTAATATCAGCTCTTTGATAGCTAATAGTTTTATAGATATATATAATAAATAAATTCATAGCTATAATAAACGTAAATAAAAATCAATAGTGTCATATAGATGTATGTAATATTCATGTATGACCACTATGATAAAGTGAGGACTGTCAGTTTTTAGGGTAAAACTTTACTAGGTTTAAATCCCCCCACATTTGCAATCTTAATTTTTTATATTTCAATACCAATTATTATGTTTAGTTTTTTTATTTTTATAATATAACTTAAATATATTTTTTTTATTAAAAAATTTATAAAATACAGTTTTTTGTATAAACATATAATGAATATAGTTTACTAATTTTAAAGATTTTATTTTTTTATTTGAAAATATTATATCTTTTATAATATAATGTAAATTAAACCTTTTTATATCCAATATTTCATCTCAAAAAACCCCCTTTTGTTCATTTTTTGGTGATTCATAATAATAGAATTTACAAAACATAATAATTAATCTAGCATTTCTTCTGACATATTCAATATTTCTTGCGTAAATTAAATATTCATTTTCATCGTCTAATAATAAAAAACCTGAGATATTTACAAAAAAATTTATTATACACATAATAATAACTATATAAATTTTTGCAATAAAAGAAGCTATAAAAACTATAAATTTTAAAAAAATATGTATAAATCCTATTAATATTATTATATTAGTTATATTGAATAAGTTAGCAAAGAACTCTGACATATTTTTTACATTAATATATATTTAAAAAAAGTTCAATTAAATTTTTTATTTGATTTTTATATAATTTTTTAGTATACTTCAATATTATATTATTTGTTAATTTTCTTACATTATATTCTTTTCTTTTTTTTCAAACTAAAAGTTTAACATACCTTCTTGCATTTTCAGATCTTTTAAATCTATTTTTAAAATATATTAAAGATATAGTTTTATTTAATTTTTTATTTAATCTATAACTTATTCTTTTTTTTAATTTTTTTAAAAAAATTATTATTTTTTTTTTTTGTATTTTTTTTTTAAAAATAAAAATTTTTTTTTTTAAATTATTTTTATTTAATATGGATGTTACATGTATTATTTTTTTTTTTTTTTTTTTATTATTATTATAATGTAATTTATAATTAAATTTATATTCTAAAATTTTATTTAAAAAATTATTTTCATACTGTAAAGATTTTAAACAATATTTTATTAATTTTCGATTTTTATTTAAAGTTTTTAATTTTTTATTTATAGTAATAAAATTAATTCAGTAAACCCTATAGTCATTTAATAAATTTATAGTAAATTGATTTGAAGTTTTAATTAAAGTTTTCTTTATTCTATAAAAATAATTTTTTTTTATATTATTTAAATTATTAAGTCTTTTAAAACGTCCTTTATTTTTATCAATCTTACCAATTAATATTTCATTGTAGTCTAAATTTAAAAAACTATAATAATTATTTTTTAATATAATTGGTTCTAAAATATTTAATGAACTACTAAAATAACTTATTAAATTAAATTTTTTTAAAAAAATATTACTAAGCGTACTATAAGATTTATTTAAAAAAAAAGGTCTTTCATCATTCCGTCATGGTATTTTTTTTTTTTGTTTAGATTGTTTATAATAAATATTTGATATTTTTTTATATAGTTTTGATTTTTTTCAATATCTATTATTTAACATATATATTAAGTAATATAATTTTAGTGGATAAGTTCTTATTTTTAATTTTCTTATAATTAAAATCATAAGTTTATACATAGTATTAAATACTTTATTCTTCAATTTTAGTCTAGAAACATTTAAATTTTTTTTTTTTTTTTTTTTTATTTTCTCAATTTTTATATTATAATTAAAGTTTGGTGAATTTATAAAAACAGAATTTCTATTTATTGAATAAGGACTTCATCTTTTTTTTAATAATATATATCATGTTTTTACATATTTTAAAAAAAATTTAGATATATTTTTTAAAATTAAAAAGTATTTATATTTATTACCGTTTTTTAATGATTTATTTATAAATATTTCTAAATGTGTTTTTTTTTTTAAATTTTTAATTTTTTTTTTATTTTTGAATTTATTAAATTTATTTTTAATTTATTTATATTATTAGTATTTTTTATATTTAACATATTTATATTATTTACAGAACCAAAAATATTAAATTTTAACATTAAAATAGATAAACCTATAGTTGTTTCACTAGTTGCAATGCATAATATATATAATCCTGTTAAAAATATAATCATAGAATTTAAATATACAGATAATATTGAAAAATATATATATAATATTACTCAAAATAATTCACATATAATTAATAAATTTAAAAAATTCGAATATAATAAAAAAAATGAAATGAAATTTATTCATATAAAAAAAAAAAAAAATCTAATCAAGCGAATGACAATTTAATTAAATGAAATATTAAAACCATAATTATCTCATTCATATAAATAACTAACACCTAATATAAATAATATATATATTATTAATAATATATATATATACGAATAAGATATATAATTTATAAATATAGGTACAAAAAATATTATTTCCATTTCATATATTAAAAAAATTAAACCAATTGTAACATAATGTATATCTAAAGTTACTTGATTATCTGAAATCGATTTAAATCCACATTCATAAAATTCTCTAGAATTTATATTTAAACCATTATTAGAAAAAAAAAAAGTATATAAGTTAGAAAAAAAAAATAATAAAAAAGGAAAAATACTTATAAAAATTATTTGAATTATCATTAAAGAATTTGACATTTTTATTTTTTTTATAACTAAAAAAAAGAACATTTTATTATAATATAAATTATAACTAACGATATTACAATTATATGTTTTCTTCTATTTATTTCTTCAAATTTATAATCAATTAAAAATATTAATAATAATAAACATGCGACATAACATCTATTTATTATTTTTCATCATACAAAATTAAAATATATATTATATAGTGGTATTAAATAATTTATAAGTATATTTACAGTAAAATTTATAACAAAAAGTGGATCAGTAAAAGTAACAAAAATTAATATTAATGTAAAAGAGTAGAAAATATAACCTATTATAATAGGTAATTTTTCATATTTTTTTAGTATAAATAATCTATCAGTAAATATAACAGCAGCAGTAAACGGTATTACAGTATCGCTTGATAAAAAAAATGTATAAAAATAAGTTGAGGCAGCATGAAAATTATATCTAGTAAAAGATAAAACTAAAATTATTGATAAATTCATAAATATAACATCTAAATAAAATTTTTCGTCATATTTTGTAATAAATAAAAAAAAAAGATTAGAAAAAATAATAAAAAAATAGGGTCAATAACGTAATACATAGATAGTTAAAATTTTATTTCTAGAAATAAAATCAATTAAACTATAATTAAACGGAAAGGTTTGTCTAACCTTTAAAGCCATACCTTTCATTAAAAAAGTATCTAACATAAGATAATAACCATAATACATAAATATTAAATAAATATTTAATAATATAAATTTTTTAATTATCTTTAAAAAAATATACATTTTTTTATTTACTATTGATTTTTATTCAAAAAAATCCTTTTCTTTTGCTTTATTTTATTTTTTTTGTTATGTAAAACATTTTTTGATTTTACAGCATACAATGATCTTTTTCTATTTATATCATGAAATGTATCACAATCATATATACCCCGCATAACTTGATATTTTATACTTGGAGTATCTTTATAACCACGACCTTTTATTAAGACAGTAGAAAATTTTTGCGGATATCTTCCAGAGCCAGCAACTTTTGCTGATATAGTTATTTTATTTACTAAAGTAACCCTTACAACCTTACGCATAGCTGAATTTGGTTTTCTAGGTGTAACTATTATCTGTTTTAAAACCCTACCTCTAACTTGAGGGTTTAATTTTAAGGCAGTACATAGATGATGTGATTCTTTTGGAATTCTATTAGATATATATCTTTTTATAATATTTATCATTTTTCAGTATATATATATTACCCTTATTACATAATTAAATACGTAGAAAAATTAATTAAGAAAGGTAAATATATTATGTATGTTATATTTAAAACCATAAATATAATTATAATTGAAGTATATTTATAATTTATTAATAATACTAAATTATTTTTAAAATATTTTGTTTTTTTTAAAAAAAGACCAAAAAAACGACTATTTTGTATATAAAAAAATGAAATTATTAAGCTAGATAATAAAAATAATATACATAAAAAATAGTTATTATTAATATATAAATTAGCTATAATAGAAATTTTTGTAAAAAAACCTAAAAATGGTGGTAAACCAGCCATTCCTAAAAAAATATGTATTAAAATATTATTAATAGTTTGATTATTATAAAAATATTGTATATCAGACAAATATCATATATTAAAATTTGATAAATAAAATAAAAATATCATAAAAAATGTGATATAAAATAAATAAGTAAATAAGTACATTAATGAAAGATAATTATATTTTTCATTTAAAGTAGTAGATATTATTATCAATATTATATGAAATAATGAGGAATATGCTATAAATAATCTAATTTCAGTTATAGAATAAAATATAATTGGTAAAAAAATTAATGTTATTATTATTATTGGATAATAAAAATATAAAAATATATAATTTACTAAAAAAAAATAATTAAAAAAAAAAAAAATAATTAAATACAATAGACTAAACATATAAAATGTAGTATATAAAAATAATAATTCTAAATTAAAATTTTTATAAATTTCAGGTTTTCAAAAAAAAAATGGTAATAAACCTAGTTTTAAAATTAAACCAAAAATTAGTGGTGAAAAGTAAATTAAAATTTCAAATTTATTAAATTTTAAAAATTTTATATTTAGCATGTATATATATATTTCTAAATTTATTCAATCTAAAAAAAAAAAATTTTTAAAAAATATTAATAAAGATATAGTTAATAATATAGCGCTAAAAAATGATGTTCAAAATTGATATATTAACGAATTGAAATATCATATAGGATAATAATTTATTTTTTTAAAATTTAAATATGAATTGTTTTTTAAATAAAAAGAATTAGATATAATATATATTATAATTAAAGATTGAAATTCAAATATAAATATTAATGTTAAAATATTATTAACTAACATGTAATATAATAGTAGTATAAAAAATAAATAATAAGCTGATATTATTTCTGTATTTTTTTGATTAATTGTATTTTTTTTAAAAACAATTAATGTAAAAAACATAAATAATAATATTAAATTACAGTATATATAATTAGAGTTAGATATATAAAATGATAAATAAATATTATTATTTTTATATACATAATAATAAGAATATATATAAATATAAATACAAGTAATTAATATATATATATCATATATATAATAAAATAAATTTGTGTAAATATCTATATT
>JACCEE010415659.1_pt1 | contig 12378 bp, 28 predicted proteins | sample 7449931 | NCBI WGS metagenome assembly JACCEE01 (sample SAMN15323457, study PRJNA562643) | freshwater metagenome | isolation source: river surface water | place: USA:Blue River Watershed | collected 2017-08-19 | reverse complement strand
TAAGCATGTCACCGTTAGACATTTGTTTTGTTCTAGTGTAGTCACGGTAATCTTTATCATTATCCCAAATGAACTCTGGTTGTTCTCCTGTTGTCTTACTCATTATCTTCATACCTTTCTAAGTCATAGTTTGCAAAATTGCCGTGGATTTGTTCTGTTGCTTTTCTATAGGCTTCTGCTGCTTCATGCTCACACTTAAAATAACCCAGGTGCTTACCTTTACCATTTACTCGACATTGCGCAACCCACTTCTGGTATTTACTATACCAACTCACTCCTTTGTATTGCGATGTGGAACCCTTACTAGAGCCAACATTAAAACTATTCTCAGCCCTACTAGCTTCCCTAAGATTTTCAATTCTGTTGTTATTACGAGTGCCGTCAGTATGATCTAATTGATCCTTAGGCCAAACGCCATAATGGTAAAACCAGATAAGTCTATGTTCAAGATAGTTTTTATCGGCCAGTTTACCTTGGCGATAGCCATGACTTCCTGTATTACCAAACTGCTGACCAATCTTGACTCTGTTGCCCGTAGGTTTGATCCACCACAAATGACCGTCACGGTACTCAAGGTGTTCCTTAAGAAAATCTTGTGTTATACTACTCACTGGTCTTCCTCGTATCTTTCAAGTGATATGTATCCATGATCGTATATTACTTGTAATACCTCTGCGGTTGATAAATCATGGTCACGCAGGATTTGATCGAAACCATACTCCTTCATAATCTTAGCGACCAACTGTTCAACTGTTACTAACATTAATTTCTTCCATAAAATACTGTATCAACCTCTTTATCTACAAATTCAAGCCAAGCATAGTTATCTACCCCCTTGATCTTGTTCTCTACCCAATAGAGCCTACCAACAGATACAAATGACCTACAACGCTTCATATAAGGCCCCATACGCTTATTGTGAGCCACGTCAGACGGCAATAGAAGCCATGTAGGTAGTAAGGTAGGCAAATGATCTAGAAGGGGCTGTAGAAGCTTCCAACTGAACGGTGGGTTAGTTACAATGGTATCACATTCCCATAAATCACCGCTACCTAAGAAGATTGCATTCTTTTGTAGGATATACTTATTTTGAGGGTCTAAGTCACTTTCCCACACTACCTTACAATCAGGCTCTAGAAGCATCGATAAATCACCATTACCGGCACAAGGTTCAGCTACCCTAAGACCCCTAATAAAAGGGATCAAAGGTTTTACCGCATAAGGGTCAATGGTTGCATAGTAGTCACGAGGACGTTTATCAAAATCCTGTTTAGTTCGTTTACCCATCAGTTCCAAACCATATTGAAAACTAGTGTCTCGTTTGTTTTATCAACGTATACATCATCTTGTTCAAAATCACCTTCCCATTCTTCGCCGCAGGAGTAACCTTTAACCTTGACCTTAAAGTGTTTATCGCAAGGTAAGTCTTGGATTAGTTGCAACAGTTGTTCTACATACATACTAAATATCCTTTGTAGTCATATTCTGTCGTGAAGCCTCCCAAGCTTCTTTCATAACATTAAAGATTAAACTGCCGCGACCCCATCTACCATCATATACTTTTAAAAACCATTCCTCAAATGTCTTACCCATAATCTTTCTCCAACTGTTCCATACTAATCCACTGGTAGTCTTTTTGATAGTTTTTAGCGGCTAATTCATAAGCCTTAGCTGCCTCAATCTCACAACCAAAGGATCCTAAATATCTCCATTTACCATCTATAGTAATAGCAGATTGCCAAACTTTGTCCCTCTTGTGCCACGTAACACCTTTATATTTTGATGTAGACCCTTTTCGACTTCCCCTATTAAAACTGTTTTGTCGGTAAGTTGCAGGTCTTAAATTATCCTCACTGTTATCATCAGATTCGTTGGATTTGTGGTCAAGCAGTTTTTCAGGCCATTGTCCGTGCAGGTATAACCATATAAGTCTGTGCTCTTTATAGATTTTACCACCTAAACTAATAACTCTATAGCCGTAACTATCTTTGCAGCCAGCTTGATTCCCTATGGTAATTCTAGATAAAGGACTTGACTTATTTTTCCAATACAAATGCTTACCATCATAACTAAATAAGTGCTGCAAAAGTTCCTGATTAACTGTAGTCACGTTCAAGAGCCTCCATAGATACCCAAGAAAGATCATAGTTACCACGATCAATGTTACGCTTAATAACTACACCTTTGCGCCATTCACTATTAGCCTGCCCTGCCCAATGTTCATCTTTACCTTTAAAACAACCAGCCACTAGACCATGAATAGGATTAGGACGAGCCTCTTGTTTTACAAAATAACTAAACTTGTGTGAATGTCCAACAGTACAAGATGCTGCCATTTTAACAGTGAGACCATACCCATGATGCAATCCACTTAATGCAGTGCCGTAGTTACCAGAGGCAATGTAGTGTGCGTAATTAATTCCCTCGTAAGACTTGATTGCAGGAGCGCCGTTTTCATAATGGTGGTATTCATCATAGTAACGATGTGTGTGTAGATGTTCAAAACTAACTCCATATTTCTTTCCTTCTAATCTAGGATCATGTTGTAGCGCACGTTTAATACGATGTTCATGATTACCTTCAAAGCCGATCCAAATAGGTTTCCTGGTCTTACGCCTTACAAACTTTTCTCTTAGCTTCTCTTGTGCGTCCCTTACAACTTCAATATCATTCTCGTAGTTCTCTGTTACAACAGCTTTAGGGTAACGAGTATCATATGAATTAAGTGAGGACATATCTGCAAAGTCACCAAGGTCAAACACGTAGTCAGGTTTAATGTCGTAGATAAGATTACCTAACAGTTCAAACCTTTTGTTATCAACCTTTGGACTCGCGTGAGCGCACGTATAGATCACGGCAGTTTTACCCATTTAAAATTTCCTTATTAGTTAGCGCGAAATCACCATGAAAAATTCTAGCTACAATATCGTAGCAGGTTGCCGCGTCTTTTGCAGTATCAAAAGTGCCTAGGTATACCCTGTCACAAAAAGCAGCCCATCTATCTCCCCTTTGACATACACCTTTGTAGCCACTTTTATTGTGACTCCGGCGTGGTATATTATAACGATTTTGACTATAGGTAGCTTCTCTAAGATTTTCAATACGGTTATTAAGTTTATCTCTATCAGCATGGTCTAGTATATTGGGCCAGTACCCATACTCTAGAAACCAGATAACCCTATGAGTCAGATACGAGCGACCTTTGTAGGTAAATCGTCTATAGCCATCTTCTGTTACAGTCCCAGCTTCTTCACCGACTTTGATACGACCATTAGTAGAAACAGACCAATAAAGTTTACCAGTTTCTTTATCATACCTAAGTAAATCAACAAAGATAATATCTACTACCGCAGTACTCATTGAATAGTCTCTAGTTTGGCTTGATAGGCTTGCACAAAATTTAGGTTAATGACCTCAACAATATTATTACTGTCACGAATGACCATCCGAGGATAACCTTTGTCTGTATCAGTTTCTAGTGAGACAATATCATCATACTCTGCTGAACTATCTTCATCCCAAAAAATTGTAATGTGTGTAATAATTTCTTTTTGTTCGCTCATAGCATCTTTATCCATTCGTCTAGGTACATAATAACCACAGGTTTCTTATGGTTAGCTTTTACTACTGCAACAGGTGTTGAACCTGCTGGTGTGTTTGTTACTGCCTGCTCAATATAGTTATGACCTACAAATCTTGCAAGGCTCTTGCACTCGAAAGAGTAAGGAACTAGTCTCCTCGCAGCAGGGGAAAGTAAAAGGTCTTCCCCACCGGCCCCCATCGACCTACTGGTAATATCGTCAGGTTCTAGTTGTGGAAACTTTGTAAGCAATAACCTCATAAGAGCCTGCTGAAAACTTCTGCCCTTCGCTTTAGCACTACTTGGTTTCATTAAACACCTCTTCAATAATACTCAGCAAGGCTTGCTCATTACTGTAGTCTGTATTCTCACATTTCTCTAGCGCCCCTGAAAGACCTAAATTCTCTTTACCACACTTAATGCACTTACCCACAAAGGGTGTTCCGTAATCTGATGTTCTTACTACTGCATGTTCCACTATTTCAGTTCCTCAATATTAATAGGTGTGTAATTAATCTGTTCTACACATACACATTTATATGGTCCCTCTGGTGAAGGATTCTGATGAATATGGCCATGTAAGTTAATCATCCCTTTTCCATCAAATCTTCCCTCTCCTAGTGTTGACCTATGAACAGGGACATGAGTTAATAGTAATCCCAAATCACGGAACATACGCCACAGCATTACCTTCTCAAAGTATGGTGCAAGGAACTTAACATCATCATGATTACCTACGATCAGACGTTTCTTACCGTTCAGTTTTTTGTGGATATTCTTAATGTAGTTTTCTTTACTCCCGAAGGTTACGTCGCCTAAGTGGTATACCTTATCTCTAGGTTTTACAACAGAGTTCCAGTTGTCTATAAGTACTTCATCCATTTCCTCTACAGTAGAGAAAGGACGAGTATTAAACTTGTGGATCATGTTGTAGTGTTGGAAATGCGTATCACTTATACAAAAAATTTCCCTACGTGATGAGATAACGCTCGGACTCAAAACGATCTTTTGTTGACCAATTTCTGTCATTTTTAACCCTCTTATCTAAAGTAACTACTGAGTAGTCTTGTAGCCTATCTAATGGCACCATCCAAACTCTCATGTCTGGGCATACAAATAGGAAATAATCAACATCGCCGGGTAAATATTTTTGACCCTTAGATTTTGTTTGGACTCTTAGGTAGATTGAAGTAGTATCTTTTCTACTCCACCAGCTAGCAGTCTTAACCTGAAACTTCTTAAGTTCCCCGTCCTTAATACCAGCTAAGTCATACTTACCACGCCTGTCAAAAGGTAGCAACACATCCCAACCATTCTTAATTAGAACACCTGCTGCTATCATTTCAGATGAGACACCTATGTTAAAACTGTCAATCATCTATTACCCAAACATCTCTAGCCATCTTTTACCTCAATCACTTCTATTGTGCTATTCTCCTCAAATTCACCATCAACAATACGTAGACTCTTTACCTTGGATAGAACATTATCACCTACCCTTGTGTATGCCCTTCCACCATCAATATAACCTTCTCCCCAACTTAGGAAGTCGTGAGCATATTGACTGTAGGTCCACTCATCTTTTCCATTATCAATGACACTGAAATTAAATTCTTCCACTACATCAGCATTGCAAATATAGACGGTCCCACCAGAAGTTTTACACAAACCAAAGTAACTATTGCCATAAACAGGATGGGGGGTAGGCCGATAAAACACATCATATACATTCCCATAAGGTTTAAGTTCCGTTGTACAAACGTACTTTACCCCTTCTGATTTGTAGTGTTCAATTACTGCTTCTGTATCAAAAATCGGAAAGTGCTTTATGTTCAGCATATGCCTTAGCTTCCTTAATAGAGTTAAACTCTTTTTCAGACCAAGTAATTTTACCTGTCCTATAGTCTACAATCACCTGTCGAGTAATTTCTGGGTGAGTGTAGACCATTCCACAGGACGTTTTTCTAACTGACCACATTAATCTTTGGTTGCTAGATCATAGACTTGCCAGAAGGCTGTGCCGAAAGCCATTGCGCTACCTACCATAAGGGACATTGTTGTAGGATCATAGATACCTACTGCAATTAGGAAAGTAGAGATTGACCCTAGTGCGGTCTTTGCTGCGTCTGAATATTTGCTTACATAATTTTTCATTTTACTACCTTTAAATGTTGAATTGCTTGTTTGTTTGCGTCTGCTACTTTGAAGGAACTACAGATAAGGCTGAATGGGTCAAACAAACCATCATTAGCCATTAAACCCTTTACCTTATTTTGACCGGATTCAGCCTCAACAACTGTGTAAGTTTGACCTTTGGTATAGGCGATAGACTCTGAATGAGTACACTCCATCAATGTCCCAACTTTTAGTTTACCGTAGTTATTACTCATGCTTCAAAAACCTTTGGTTCGCGGGCTACTTTTGTGAGATAACGAGGGCCATTGCTATAAATATAGGTTTTTAACCCTGGGAAGCAAATCTTCTTAAACTCACAATAGCTACAGTTAGTTCCTAGCTTCATGTTACCACTAGCACCATCAGGAACATCACTAAATGCCCTTGCAGGTGGGTCAGGTTGTTTAACCATAGCTTTCTTAGCTTCTACTTCCTCAACCTTACCATTTACATAAGAACTAAGATCATAAACGTCAACCTCAACATGCCCAAATTGCTTATCTACGGCTACGAATACACCATGCGTCTTGTTAGTAACGATGGGATCATCTTTAGCTGCTGCTACATAAGAAGATAGCTGACTAAGGTATCCAAAAGGATCGTTATCAATAAGTCCATTGTCCCTAAACTTATTCATTGACATTGTAGATGCAGACTTAATATCCGCAGTCATTCCGTCAATAACACAGTCCCTAGAACCAGAGATACCTGCAATAGTCATACTATCTTGCAGACCCTCTAACTTATGCCCAGAAGCTTTGATAAGACCCAATGTCCAGCACTCTACCAAATCCCCGAATACAAACTTGTTCTTAGCATAGGGGGCTAGAATTTCCTTATGTTCGCCAGTCCATTCCTGTAGTGAGTACCAAAGCTTCCTACTACAAGGTTGACCTAGATTTGACATACGTAGGTATGACTTACCAAAGTCACGAGGAGTCATTTGTTTTAGTGTGACCTGACTAGCTAGTTCCCCTACCCATTCAGAAATCTCCTTTGACCAACCTTCTCCTGTTGACAATACGTGGTATAAGTCTTCTTTAAGGGTTCTAATATCTTTTGTCAAACTTTAATCCCCAATACAGTAGGAAAGACAGGCTCAAGAACCTTACGGCATTTGTTTGCCAGTTCAATGTGCTCTTTTTGTGTTCCGTTACCTTCACGAACTTCAAGATAGTGTAACCATGAACGTAGAGTGCCATTAACGTACATTGTAGACATTGTCAATCCTTCTGGTAGAAGAACACGAGCAACTTCCTTGGCAACACCAACATTACGCTGATCTTTATAGAGTTCTTTAACCAGTTCAACAATCTCTTTTACATCTTCATCCCAACAATCACGCACATGCTGGTTAGGGCCGTTGTAGAAATCATCAATGGAAATACTGTTCTGGCGGTTCTTTTCATCCTGCATCCTTACTTCACGGTCACAGAATTCAATTTCATCAGAATACCGTTGCGAAAACTCTTGGAAAGAGAAACTACGGTGACGTAGCATCTGCCTTGTAATATCCCGTGGGGCTTTAACTTCTACAACGGCATTAACCATCTCGAAAATACTAAAATGTTTATTCCTGATGCAGTATTTCAGTAGTCCTTCCGCTGTGTCATAGTTGTTTTGGTTGCTAGGGTTTGAAACCCTAGCTGCATAAGAGATAAATTCTTCTGGGTTGCTTGCCCCAACGGCGATTGTCGGTTGAGTATACGCAACTAGACGTGCATTAATCATAGATCACCCTCTGGTGCTGGGATTGGGGTCATATAACGGCAAAACTTACTATGCCAAATCTTATTGAAGCCACTTGACCAGAGATCATCAATGACTCTACAGAACTCAGATTCCTCTTTCGATCCGTTTACATTACCAATTAGTGAAGCAATAACTGCTGCTTCCTTTTCAGTTAGAGTTATGGTGTAGGTAGCGGGGGAAATCTCCACTACCTTAGTTTCTGTCACAGCAGGGTTTACCTTAAAATCCATTAGAAACGACCTTCCGAATTACCACCATCAGTTTCATAAGTTACGTGGTCAATGATCCCCAATTTCTCAAGGCGAATGGTATCTGCTGTAGTAGGAACACCATCAGGCATGTAAACTTGGAACTTCACTTTAGCAAGTGTTCCATTGCCAATCAGACCATCAGTTTCAATATCCCACTTTACATTTTTACCTTTATCATCATTGAACCAGACAATATCAGGTTGACCACCAAAGTCGTATTCCTTTTCTTCACCTGTTTCACGATCTTTGAAAACGTGCTTATTAAGGTGCTTACGCTCTAGTTCAAAAGATTTACCTGCACCTAGATCAACATTTTTGTAGCGGTTACGACCACCATAAAGATCATCAGTTAGAACTTTCTGAACCTTGTCAAGATCATCTTGTGTAGCAGGAATAACTTCTACAGTATATTTACCTTCTGATGCTTCTAGACCTTTCAGAACACCTTTGTGGGTTACACCCTGACGTTTAGCACGTTCTGCTGTATCACGGTTTTCTTCAAAGACTTTGGCCCAATTTAGATAAGCATTGATTTGTAACCATTCAGTTTTACCAGCCATATTATTTCTCTCCTTTGGTTTTGTATTTATGATTTGGTTTAGTGAGTAGTTTTAGTCCCATTAGTTATATCCTTCTTCATCTACGAACATTTCTTCGATAAGATCATATTCATCACAGAGTTCACTGTAGGTAATATCACCGTTTACAAATTCCATAGCTACTTCATCTAGCATCTCATCCCTACTCATTTTTAACCATTCGGGAATATCATCAATGGCATTGTGCATAGTTGTAGCCTGTTTGTGTGTCGATAGCCAACCCAACATTTAGTTTGACCTTTTCATTAGTTTTAGTGATTGCATTTTGCATCCTTTCCTTAGTATCATTGATACTTTGTTCATCATCATCACACTCCGCCAAAATCTCGTCATGCATTTGCATTACAATTTCTATTCCTGCGGCAGCACAGTATGCGTTCCACATGTCGAAACAGTAAACTCCTGTGCTTTGATTCAAAGTAGACCAAATATCTTTTTCATACCTAAGACTGTAGTAGAAACCAGACACAGGATTTTTTAACCATGTGCTACCATCTTTCAAAGTCTTTATGTATTGGTCTTTAGCTACAGCTTTTACGGCCCAATTGACTTCCCAGAAGGCTTCAAGTAGTTTAGCCGCATCACCTACAGAAATACCTAATTCCCTAGCAAGTTTTTTAGCACCTACACCGTATAAGGCACTGTAATTTGTTGTCTTAGCCTGATCCCTGATCTTACCAAGTGACTCGAAAAGTTCTTTTTGTTTATCAGGTTCTAATTTTTGCATTTCTTCAAAGGTCAATTCCAAAATCCTCTAAGTTTTTAGAGTTGTAACTCAGGTGGTTTAGCAACAGTTCCTTAGTGATTAGATTTGTACCACACATAAAATTTTACCTCATCTTCCGTAGCCAATCCCGCAGTAATTGCAATATCCATATGCGGATCAAAACCTTCTACTTGGGACTTTTCCACCAGTTCTGGGTCTAGGGGTAGTATATAGTGATCCCTAGTCCTACTCTCAAGCCCTGACATGTCAGAACCCAAGAAAATTTTACCCTTCTTAGCAACAAGACCCCCACGGATTTCTTCACCAAAGAACTTGCCTACTTTTGGTAGATTGACTACAGGCGTACGATGCTTGAACCTTAGAGTGTTGGTAAACCCACCAGCACCAGCTACAACATACGGGTAATCTCTATCGGTCCTTTCGTTTTTCAAAAAGCCTTCAAACACGCCGATCCTGTGGTTGATAAGTGTAATCTTCTCCAAGTATTCTACGGCAGGGTTCTTTTCCTTGAGTTTAACTACACAATCCGCTAGTTCCCCTCGCTTTGGATCGGATGGTGAAAAATGTCTTACTTGTTCAACTTTCTTTTCTTCACCTGTCTCCTTATTACGAGTGTACTTAAATAATGTAGGTTCCCAACCCATACTAAACAACCAATCTTTAACCTGTGGTGTAGAACCTGGGTTTGGGTCATCATAACCAGTTAGAATTTCAAGACCACCGTCATAATTCATTGGTAGTTTATTCGTCCTTAGAAGTCTAAACCATTCTTCACCCAATTTGGATAGTGAACCATCTTTCTTGTGTGTGACTTTAGGTTTAGACCTCTTTCGGTATTGTGGCACCTTTGGCATAGCTTCTGTTAAAGAACAGATGATTGGGTCTTTCTGACTCTGTAGTTCATCAATATGTCTTTGAATTGAATCCTTATCAATAGCTAGACCATAATCTTCTTGCTTAGCCAGGCACTCCATTTTGAAATTGAGGTAGTGGATAATCCTCCATTGTTCTTCTGTGTAAATATCGTTCATCTTTCGTTAAATCCGTTAGATTCAAAAGGATCGACATAATAAGTTCCCTTTGGCCTATCACTACTAACACTTAGATAAATATATTTACGGTCGTGATAAGCATAGCCATTAAATATGTCTACATATGGCACTAGGAAAACTGATATTTCTTCACCATCATCACTATCACACCAAGTATCTTCAATATACTTTAGTCTTGACCCATCCCACTCTTCTGCATCTTCACTAACTCGTGTATACCCTAGTTTGTGCATTTCCCCCTTTAGCATATCAATAGAGGGCCTACTTACTCCGTAAATTGCAGAATGGGTCTTCGTAGGAAGATTCACTAAACACCTACTTAAAAGTTTTCTATCTTCGTCTAGAAGATAACATAGTTCCCAATCACCACTTTCATACGCAGAGTATGGATGCCCTGTTAAATTTAGTTCACTTGCTGTATACCTCATACAAGAAGCTGTTAAAGACTTTTGCCATGTCGTGGTATCAAATCCAACTCTTTTACCCATACGTTTAGTTATAATACCTTCAAAACCTGTTGTAGCACGGTGAAATGTTGCGTCTAGTGGGCCATATTTGTCGGAATACCAATCACCAAGTTTCTCTTTTTCAATATCAGTGAGAAACGGGAAAGCTTGACCTAACCACCTTCCAAACTTCATGACTGTTCGTTTACCTGTCTTGATACCCCTTTTGTTTACACCGTTTACTTCAATTTCTTTTTTAAGTGCCATCTCTGGTGTAACTTCTGGGCCATATTTGTTAATCACCTTATTAAGAGTAATTTCAACAGCTTCTAAAAATTCCGGAGAGGACTCATAGTCCTTATTACCTTTCATACGCATGTCCCAGAAGATAGTATAAAAATCCAACATCTTGTGTAACATGCTCTCAAGAGAACTGTGAAAGTGATCGTAGCCACTGTCTACTTTGTAATAGGTTAGGTACTCGTTAATGAGTTCTAGAATTTTACCTTCTCTGCTCATGAATAGATTTCCTTCATCTTGGTCTTCGCCAGTTGGTAAAGTTTTGTGTTGATTTTCACATCTTCTTCACAACGATGTGTGTATTCTTCAATAGTCAAATCCTGCCAATTATCAATCTTTGGCTTAGGTACACCAAAATCTTCTCCCCAGCTTTCAAGACCATGTTCAGCCCGATCAGGGAATAGATACCAAGACCAAGGTAGAGTATCAAAGAAGTGTTTAGGTCGTTTGATATCATAGATTTTGTTCAGTGCCTTGAAGTCATAACCGATGATATGGTGGCCGATGTATAAGTAATCCTGACTAAAGAACTGCTCTATATCAGTTTGAGAATACAGAGTGTGTACCTTATCACTAGATACAAACTTACACGATACACAATGGATTTTAGTAATCCCAGGTAAAAGATTATCAGACTCTATATCAAATACTACTTCTTTCATACAAAACCACCAGGAACATCTGTAAAACCATCTTCATAACCTGCTTGATAAGCCTTTTCAGTAAATTCCTCTACGCGGGTGAGAAAGTCTTTATCAACCATTGTTCCTTCACAATACCAATCCATAAGTTCTTGGCGATTTAGGTCTAGCCATTGTTTAAAACTATTCTCCATATCAAATACTCCTGTAAACAGTCATAAATTTCTTTAGATCATCTTCTGCATCCTCAAAAGAAGTATACCCAAGTTCTTTGTCACACCAGCCCCAATAGTATTTTTCCTCAATTTTAAAGTACCTTTTCTTTTTAAGAAACCCTTTATAGTAAGGAGTAATCCTAAATTGTCTGCTAGAATCAAAATGGGATTTCATCGTCTGTAACATCCTTTACCTTAGTTGCCTGTTTCTTTTCCACCTTGGGGCTAGGCGGCTCAACCGGACCCGAATCAGGCGTCAGCGTGAATGAGTCTAGGCTAAAAGTCAATGACCCGCAAGGGCCAGAGCCGCCACCAGTTCGGTTTTTTCTTCCCACAGAAACATAAGTCCTATTACGTTCCTCCACATCTTCTGAATCTACATCACGATCAAGGATAATCTCATAGGCAGCAGATTGAGTAAGAGACTTACAGTACTTTGCGTCACCATCTTCGTTAGCATGGGCAATGATAATGATACCAATGTTCAATTCTGACGCCATACGTTTCATAGTATTTGCAAGGTCAGTCAGTTTATTCTCTTTCTCTGTAGTGTTACCTACAACAAAATCCTGGATAGGTTCAATGAAGAAGAAGTCCACTCCCATAGCTGTAGCAAGGAACCGAATTTCATCTACGATAC
>JACCEE012472131.1_pt1 | contig 12380 bp, 9 predicted proteins | sample 7449931 | NCBI WGS metagenome assembly JACCEE01 (sample SAMN15323457, study PRJNA562643) | freshwater metagenome | isolation source: river surface water | place: USA:Blue River Watershed | collected 2017-08-19 | reverse complement strand
CCAATTTTACACCCGAATTTGGAATTGTTTTAGGAACTGGTTTAGGTGATTTGGTAAAAAGTATAGATGTGGTTTGTAGCATTTCGTATCAAGATATTCCAAATTTCCCAATAAGTACTGTTGAATCCCATGCTGGAAAATTAATTTTTGGATTTTTAGGAGGGAAAAAAGTTGTTGTTATGCAAGGTCGTTTTCATTACTACGAAGGGTATGATATGAATCAGATTGTATTTCCTATTAGGGTTTTACATTTTTTAGGCGTAAAAAAATTATTAATTTCTAATGCTGCTGGAGGGATAAATCCAAAATATCAAAAAGGCGATTTGGTTTTAGTAAAAGATCATATTAACTTATTCCCTGGTAATCCATTAATTGGTAAAAATTATCCCGAACTAGGACCAAGATTTGTGGATATGTATCAGCCTTATGATAAAACTTGGATTGAGTTAGCAAAAAATATAGCTCAACTAAAAAAAATATCAATTCATTTGGGTGTGTACGCCGGTTTAACAGGACCAATGTTAGAAACCCCAGCTGAGTACAAGTATTTAAGCATAATTGGGGCCGATTTAGTAGGAATGTCCACTATCCCAGAAGTTATCGCTGCAAATCATTTAGGAATGAAATGTTTGGTTTGTTCCATTGTTACCGATGAATGTTATGGCGAAATCCAGCCTGTAAACATCACCGAAATTATTGAAGTTGCCAATAACGCTCAACCAAAATTGTGTACTTTATTTGAGCAATTTATACAAGTTAATTAGGTTTTATTTAATCGCTTTATTTTTAATCCATTCGTTTAAAGTTCTTATTTCTGGAGATTTCAAAGCCTTTTCTATAGAGGTGCTATGTGCTTTTTTATGTATGTCGGTACCTACAAAATCTACCCAATTTTTATCCATTAAATATTTGGCTATAAATTTTGCTTGCGGACCATAATGTCCTGCAAGCGACATTAAATTAATTTGAAATTGCACCCCCATATTCTTAAGTTCCTCGTAAGTTGATAAATCTGCTGCATAAAATGGATAACGCTCTGGATGAGCCAATAAAGGTTGATATCCTTTTACAAATAAATCTTTTACAACCACCTTTAAATTGTTTGGAGGATTAATGTAAGATAGTTCAAATAAAACGATATTTGTATTGGGTAAAGTAAGCAAATCTTTTTCGGCAATTCGTTTCACAAATTCTTCGTCCAAGTTATATTCTGCAGCGGCAAATAATTGTACATCTATATTGGTTTTTGCAACAGCATCTTTCACCAACTGTAATTTTTGTAAAATAGTATCTGTAGAGTTATTGTAAAAATCACTCATTACATGTGGAGTAGCTACTAAATTTTTAAAGCCTAAGCTGGTTAAATAGCTAATAATTTCTATACTATCTTCCACATTTTTAGCCCCATCATCAATTCCAGGTAGCCAATGTGCATGTATATCTGTTTCAATTTCTATGCAATCTAAAATAGCTAACTCAACCTCTTTTTTTTTCAAAAACGAAAAAATTCCCATAACTGCAAGTTTTTTTTAAGATTTCTTTTTTTCTAATCTAGCTCTTTTTTTATCTAATTCGCCAATTTGTTTATCTATATATCTGATAAATCCATCTGTTTTTTTATCTTCAATTTTGGCAACCTGATTCTTTGCCTCTCTTAATATTTTTAAAGCCAGCTTATAATCTTCTGCATCTAGTTTCTTTTTATTTTGTTTTTTTACATCAGTAACTTCATCAACGTACCACAATAAAATTGCGCCTACAATAAATTTATTTTTTGGATTAAAATGATAGGCATCTAAAGCACCTTGTAAAATGGCATCTTCCCATTTTAAATTTAATCTGTTATTTAAGTTTGCATTAAAATCCATTTTGGTATTGTTGTATAGTCTGTTTTTTTTAGATGAAAATTGATGCCATTTAAAAAAGTTAAAAGTAAATGGGTATTCCATTAACTGGTAGTTAGGGTCCACTGGTAAATGATTTTGTATAAATAAATAAGGATGAGCTAAAAAAAATAAATAATTAACATCAGGAACATTTTTTTTCTGGTCAGTAAATTTTCGCATACCCCATGTAGCATCAATTAAATACCAAGTAGAGTCTATTTTTACAACATTCCAAGCGTGATCTAAGTCTTTTCTTTTAGGTTTCCAAAACTGATAAGGTTTTTTTGTGTACCCAACCACATATTCGCAAGGTATACTTGCTGTTTTACACAAATCTTTAAACAAAACTGCCACGTCTCCACAAACACCTTTTTTACTACTTAGGGTTTCTTTTGCAGATAATTGTCGGGTTATTTTTTTTCTGTTTTTTCCTTTTTCGCTATCGTATGTAACTTGATTTCCAATAAATGTATAAAAAGCTCTTACTTTTTCGTAATCGTTTGTACAAAATGTGTTACAATATTCAACCAAACTACTACTGGTTTTGGATTGTTTTGGCGATATAATTTCAATCATCGAGTCCACTTTAATAAAATCACCAACAATTTTTTTGTTGTATAAAGGTTCGCCATAAACATATAAGCTAGTGTCTAAACCTCTAATTTGGCTTAATCCTGTACTAATTTTTACTAAAAATAGTAAAATTAAAAAGGTGTTTTTTAATGATTTAAGCAAACTCAAATTTTTTCAATTTATAACAATTTCAGCACAAAAGTATAGGTTATTTTACATTTTTTATCAGTTTGAAGTTTTTTATTTTATCCATGAGTTTTTTACTTAACTTTAAACCTTTAGATGGTAATTTTTAATTTTTTGAGGATTATTTTTCTAAAACCAACTAATTATTTGATAACTTTATCATAAATTACAACTAAAATTAATCAGGATATTAATGAAATTAAAAAATTTATTCTTCGTTGCTTTATTGTTTTTTATAATACCTCAAATTTCATTCTCTCAGGACAAACAAACTCGAGCAATGAAAAAACAGGAGAAATTAAAAAGAGAACAACAAAAAAATCAAAGTAAAGCTTTAAAGGAAGCTGAAGAAAGACATCAGGCTATACAACAGGAGGAAACTCGAAAACGAATGAAAAAATCGCAAAAAGAGGCGAATAGAGTAAATAAAGGAAAGCACCCAAAAACTTGGTACGAGCGCATGTTCGAGCCGTCACAAAAAATGAAAAAGAAGAAAAAATCCAAAAAAACATAATTCCAATGGAACTAAAAGTTATTGTATATATTTTAATTGCTATTGGATATTTAATTTTTAATGGCTACAAAAAATTAAAATTACCGCCCGAAAATAAAGGAGAGCCTTACCAACCGGAAACTAAAAGACCGATAGATCCTATTGAGGAATTGATTCAGGAACTAAAAGGTGGTAAGGATTTATCCAAAAAAGATGATGAAAAACTCCGCGATCAAGAACGTCGTCGTAAAGTTATGGAAGGGGAAAGTTTAGAAGAAATAAATGAAGAAGCAGAACTTTTTACCTACGAATCTTTGGAGGATGAACGTGCTAGATTTAAACAATATGAGGGTTATGTTGTAGAATCTAGCTCGTTTTCTTCAACCGAAAATTCTGGAGATACAATTAAATACGATTACAATGCAGAGAGTATAGCTAGGAAAAAACGTAAAATAGATATTAAAAAGGCTTTGGTTTCTAGTGTTATATTAAACAGAAAGTACATATAAGTTTTTTAAAAATTTTAATTTAACACCTTATGTTCTTGATTAACAATTTGTTTAATAAAAGTAATTGAATGCTGTTTAAAGCAATTTAAAAATACAACTATCTAATTTTGTAAAAAAATCAAAAAAAAATAATTTTTTCTTTGATAATTCTTAATTTAATTATACTTTTGTGCCCACGATTGCCCTATGGTGTAACGGTAGCACATCTGTTTTTGGTACAGCTTGTCTAGGTTCGAATCCTGGTAGGGTAACATAAAAAAGCCTTGAAATCTCAAGGCTTTTTTTTATTAATATAATCTAGGAAGCACTTTTTATCTTTAATTTTAAAAGAATAAACCTTACATCTTTTTGTTAAAATTAAGAAAAAGGCATAACTTTTGTTTAATATATTGTTTTAATCAAATATATGATATTAAACAAAGTATATTTTAGCTATTATGTATATTTTTTAATTTCATTATTTTTTTATAATACTTTATATGCTCAAAAACAGTGCAGTTTTCAGTTAGAAAATGCCGATTTTGAAAATCCTAAAATTCTAGATAGTTGGGGATTTGTTGATGAAAATAAAATACCTGGTTGGAAAACAACAGCACCTGATAATTTAATTGAAGTATGGCAAAGTAAACTTTTAGGTGTTCCTGCTTATTCGGGAAATCAATTTATTGAAATTAATGCATCTTTTGCAGCTTCTGTTTACAATGATGCTACAACAGTTCCAGGAAGTACTATAACCTTTGGTTTTGCGCATCGTGGCCGACAAGGAACGGATGTTATAGAATTAAAAATAGGACCAATTGGTGGGCCGTATATATCTAAAGGACTTTTTTCAACGAATAATATTGTTTGGAATTTTTATACAATAAAATACACTGTTCCTGTGGGACAAAGTAAAACTAGATTTATTTTTGAAGCAGTGTCAAGTGTTGGAGGACAAACAATTGGAAATTTTTTAGATAATATTGATGTAATAGATATTGATATAGAAATGAATGTTAAAGGAAGTAGTTTTTGTGGAGAAAATAAAGGTAAAATAGAAATTACAGGAACAAAACCTGAAGGGGTGGATTTAGAGTATAGTATTGATAATATTAATTTTCAAAAATCTAATATTTTCGAAAATTTACCAATTGGAAATTATATTGTTTACATGAAAGCTAATGGTATTTGTATCAACAATAAAAATGTAACTATTCCGCCTAGTCAAAAAATTAATATAGATTTAGGGGGTGATAAAGAGATTTGCGAAGGAGAATCCGTGATTTTAGATGCTAAAAATCTAGGGGCAAAATATTTATGGAGTACAGGTGAAACTACCCAAACTATTGAAGTTAAAAATTCAAACACCTATCAAGTTGAAGTAATAGATAATAATGGTTGCATAGGTAAAAATGAAGTAAAAATTACTGTACATCAAAATCCTAAAGTATTTATAGGTGCCGACACGAGTTTTTGTGAAGCCGAAAAATTAACTCTTGATGCAAAAATACATGCTGGCGAATATATATGGAGTAATGCTCAAAAAACCAAACAAATTTCAATTGATCAAAGTGGCGAGTATTGGGTTACTTTTACCGATAATAAAGGTTGTAAAGGACATGATACAATTTTTGTTGATATGCATCCCAAACCAATTTTTAATTTGGGTAATGATTTAAAAATTTGTAAAGGTGAGTCTATTGTTTTAAACCCTCATATTATTGCTAATTTATACGAATGGAGCACTGGAGAAAATACCCAAACCATTGAAGTAAATAATACTGGATTATATAATTTAACTGTAACCAATGAGTTTAACTGTAAAGCTTTTGACGAAATTATTATTTTACCAAAAATATTGGTAAACTTAGGAAAAGATACTATCATTTGTAAAGGCACAAAATTAATACTAAATGCCAAAAATATTGGTTTAACATATTTGTGGAACACAGGTGAAAATTCACAAACTATAACAATTGATAAACCTAATTTATATAGTGTTACCGTTAGTGATGGTAAAGGTTGTAGCGTATCAGATGAAATTTATGTTGAGTTAGATAGCATTGTTAATCCTTATGTAAATTTTGATACTACACTTTGTCAAGGTAAATTTTTAACACTAAAAAACTTAGATAAAAGTTACCAATTAAATTGGTTAAATTCTCAAAATGATGAAATTAAAGTAAATTCATCAGGTTTGTTCAAGGCAATTTTAAGTAATAATTTATGTAAAGACACTTTTGAGGTTAAAGTAAATATTATTGATTCCGTTAAAGGAAGCATTCAATTACCTAATAATAACAATATGTACTGTTTTAACATCGAAAAAGCTTCTTTAACAGTTATGGTAGAAAACTTCTCTAACTATTCTTTAATTTGGAGTCATAATTTATCTAGAGAGAACGAAATAGAAATAAATGCATCAGGAACTTACACGGCAGAGGTTAGTAATGGGTTTTGTACTTCGATGATTTCTACCAAAATTATCGAGCATTGTGAACCAACTTTTTTTATTCCAAATAGTTTTACACCTAATAATGATGAATTAAACGATTATTTCTCCCCAAAACAAAGTGGTTATTTTAATGATTATTCTATGGAAATTTTTAATAGATGGGGTGAACTTATTTACATTAGTAATGATATAAATAAAGGCTGGGATGGTAAAATGGAAGGTAACGATGTACAAATTGATGTGTATGTGTATAAAATTTACTATTCATATTTTAATGAAAGTGATATTTTATTGCAAAAAAATAAAGTCGGTACTGTTACATTGTATAGATAACAAATCTAATATAACATTATTTATAAAGCTATTTTTTAAGCAAAAAAAATAAATTCCTCACACCCTTTCCCAGATGGCGGATTTGAAGTTGGTTTTGGTTTTTACAAAGTATAAAAGTAGTGATTTCCAAATGATGAAGGAAACGGAGGTGGCTAGGGCGGCACCGTTGATGCCCATGGTGGGTATCCATAAATAGTTTAAAATAATGTTGCTAAATAAGGCGATGGATACGCTGTAAATGGCTACTTTTTGTTGTTGGTTGAGGATTAAAATGTTGATTACAGGCCCGAAGGCAACGTTGATTAATTGCCCTAAACCAAGAATTATCATGGCTTCGTAACCCTTTTCGTAATTGTCGGTTTTTTTACCAAAAGTGCTTAAAATATCTTCCCCTAAAAATACAATGGCAGCAAACACCAAAATAGAAACTACAAAAACCACTCGGATTTTTTTAACGATAAACTGATTGATTTGTTGCTGATTAAGCGATTGATTGTTTTGCGAAATATAAGGTGCAAAAACATGATCGTAAATTACCAATCCAAAAGCACTTAAATAAGCAAATTTATTGGCTTGGGCATAGATAGCGTAATTTTCCAAACTCTCTAATCCATACAAGATAAAACCATCAATTTTTAAATTTAAGTTGCTTAACAATACAAACGGAAAAATACTTAATGCCCCTAAGTAATAGTTTTTTACAGGTGTTTTTTGTTGTAAATGTTTACTGTTTTTTTGAATGTAATTGTAAAAAATAGCCCCTGTTATAAAGGAAAATAATCCAAAAAGTAAAATTAAAAAATAGATGGTTTTATCTTGATAAATACCTGCTATCCAAAATACTAAACAAAAAATCACAACAGATAATGGGCGGATAATTTTTTCGGGAATTACCGCTAAATAAATTTTTTCAAAACCGTGTAAAATCGACGAAAAAAACTTTAAAATAGTAAATGCAGGTAATACAATTAAAGCCATTAACAAAGGTAAATTAGCATTATCGCCATGTTGCGAAAAACTGTAATGCAAAATATAAATTGCTGGTATAATTAAGGTGGAGCTTAACAAAATAGTGCGCAATCCTTGTTGGATAAATAAGGAAATTTTAAATTTTTGATAATTTAAAAAAGGAATTTCCTTTACTGCTAACAATTGGAAACCAGCAGTACATACCAAAGCCCCGGTTTCTAAAATATTTAATAAAAATTGGTAGATTCCAACATATTCCTGATTAAGTACTTTAGTAACCAACCAACTGGAAACAAAGGAAATTAAAATACCACCCACAAATAAAATAGCACTTAGGTTAAGTAACTTTGTAAAGTTTATTTGGTTATTATTGGGCGTCATTTAAAAAATTGAGAGTTTTTTGCGTAAATTTAAAGTTAATTAAACAAATAGCCAATTAATTGGATTTTTAACCCTTATAAATTGTATTGTGCAGCAAAAATTAGTGCTTAGTATATTGGTTTGTATGTTTTGCGTTGCGGTAAAAGCGCAGGATATACATTATACCCAATGGATGCACGCGCCTTATCAATACAATCCGGCAAGTACTGGGCAGTTTGATGGTAATCATCGTTTTCATTTAAATCACCGCAATCAGTGGTCTTCTGTAACTGTTCCGTTTTTAACTTTTGGAGCTATGGCAGATTCTCGAACTTTGTTGCCCGTTAAAGGCTTACATGCAATGAGCTCGTTTTTGTACGATGTAACAGGCGATTCTAAATACACTACCATTCATTTCCAGTTGGGTGTTGCCTATGATATTCCTTTGGGTTTGGATAGTATTTTTAAATGGAAAATTGGTGTGCAAACTTCTGTTAATCAAAAAAGACTATCTTTAAGAGATTTGGTTTTTGATGACCAATTTGATGGGTTTTTAAATAATCCGAGTTTAGGAACCAACGAAAATTTATCCCGATTATCACGTAGTTATTTTGATGTTGCGCTGGGGAGCGAATGGGCGGTGAAGTTTTCCGAAAAAATGAATGTGAATTTTGGTGTAAGTTGGTTTAATATACTAAAACCGCAACAAGGTTTTTATAACGATAATGCCATAATTTTAAACCCACGATACAATATTATGGCGCAAGCAGATTGGAAATTGGATAACAAATGGATGTTGCATCCAGGGATTTTATACTCTGCACAAGCCAATTATCAATCGTTTAATTGGGGAACTTTAATGAGTTTAGATTTAAGCGAAAACATATTTTTTACGCAAAAATTATTATTGGGCGGATACATTCGTGCGCGTGATGCTGGAAGTTTAATGGTAGGTTACCAATACGATGCTTGGAAAGCAATGTTGAGTTATGATATCAACTACTCGGATTTAGTGCCAGCAAGTAATTATCGTGGTGGATTGGAATTGGCATTAATTTACATCATAAAAAATCCGCCTATTCGTCCGTTGTTTAAAAACTGTCCAGATTATTTATGAGGATACAAAAAATTACATATAGTTTAATTTTAGTGCTGGCACTCCATTCTGTTGTTCAAGCACAAAAAAAGATATGGTTAAATTTTGCTATCGAAGCTCAAGCTGATAGAGATTTTTATAGTGCAAGCAATTTTTACCGTAAAGCTTTGAGTTATGATACTTTGGATTTGGATATTCAATACCAAATGGCAAAATGTTTTTTAGGTTATTACCAATTAGATTCCGCTTTGGCGTATTTTAATAAGATTAAAAAATCGGATAAAATAAGTATGTATGGAGAAACCGATTTTTATATTGCCCAGATTTTTAAATATCAGGGTAAATATTTGGAAGCCAAAAACAACTTTGATTACTTTAGAAGAAACTACAAAGGAACCGATAATTATTTGCCACAATTTGCTGCAAACGAAGTAAAGTGTTATCCAAAAATTAGAGACTTAATTAAAGATACCAACGGGTTAAAAACCAAACCTATACCTGGAAATATAAATACTGAGGTGGCAGAATTTGGTGTGAGTATGTATTTAGATACCACATTGTTTTTTAGCTCTTTAAAAAATATTGCCACAACTACCGATGGTTGGATGGAATATAAAAAAGCTTACACCAGTAAAATTTACTTGGCACATTTAAAAGATAGTGTTTGGGTTTTTAATGATACAGTTGCTTTAACTATTGATAAAAATATGGATGTGGTAAACCCTTTTTGGGATGCTAAGGATAGTGTGTTGTATTTTAGTGCTTGTGTAAAAGGAATTTGCGATTTGTTCAGTGCTAAAATCAAAAATAATCAATTAGTTGAATGTGAAAAATTAGATATAAACCTTGATGGTTTTACCTCTACACAACCCAATATTGCTTGGTTAAACGGAAAAAAATATTTGATTTTTAGTTCTAATCGCCCTAACGGTAAAGGAAATATGGATTTATGGATGAGTGTGCAACAAGGAAAAACTTGGGGTGAACCACTAAATTTAGGTCCATTGGTAAATACCCAAGGCAATGAGGTTACGCCATTTTATAGTGCTAAAAATAATCAATTATTTTTTTCCTCCGATTGGCATTGCGGAATAGGAGGAATGGATATTTTTCAATCGGAATATATTGGCAATAAATTTAAAGGGGTTCAAAATTTGGGTGCTCCTTTTAATTCATCTCGTAACGATTTGTATTATGTACATCAGGAAACACAAGCTTTTTTAAGTTCTAACAGATTAAGTTCTAATCACAAAAATCAGGAGCAATGTTGCAACGACATTTTTGAGATAAAATGGCAAAAAAATGATACCATAAAAGATACTTTACCAATAGATTCGGCTATGATTGTACAAAAAAACTTACGCTTGTTGTTAGAGGAATATCCTGTGCGATTATTTTTTCATAACGATATACCAAATCCTCGCTCATGGGATACTTTAACTTCATTAAATTATCAAACTACTTACGATGCTTATATTCGTTTGCAATCGGAATATAAAAAAGAGTATCCTTCGTCGTTGGCGAAAAAATACCGAGCAAATGCTGAGGTTTTGATAGATTCTTTTTTTGTACATCATGTTCAAAAAGGATATGCAGATGTAGTATTTTTTGCAAATTTATTGTATCCTTATTTGGAGCAAGGTTACAGTATTAAACTTACCGCCAAAGGATTTGCTAGTCCGTTGGCACGAAACGATTACAATGTAAATTTATCCAAACGCCGTATCAACAGTTTTAAAAATTATTTGATTGAATTGCCTGATAAAAATTATAACCAATATTTAAATAATACTGCACCAAACGGCGCTCAATTAATCATACAAACTTTACCCAATGGAGAGGAGTTGAGTAATCCTTTTGTTAGTGATAATTATTACGATGTTCGAAACTCAATTTATAATCCAGCTGCTGCTTTTGAAAGAAGAGTTGAGGTGGAGGATGTGATTTTGTTAAAAATGCCCTAGAAAATTAAACAGAATTAAATATTTTTTAAACATTTTTTGCTCATACGTTATTAATTAGTAATATTGCAAATCTTTAAAATATAAAATTTCAATAAAAATATATGATTTCTCAAAAAATTGCTTCTAAACAAGAAAAATTAGCTGTAATTGGTTTAGGTTATGTAGGTTTGCCAATTGCTTTAGAATTTGCTAAAAAAATATCCGTAATAGGTTTTGATATCAACGAAAAACGTGTGGAAATGATGCGTAATCGTATAGATCCTAGTAACGAATTAGTTGCAGAGGATTTTGATGATACAGATATACATTTTACTGCTAATCTAGATGAATTAAGAGAGGCAACTTTTTTTATTGTAGCAGTTCCAACTCCAATTGATGAACATAATTTACCCGATTTAAAACCATTATTGGGTGCTACCAGAACAGTGGGTAAAGTATTGAAAAAAGGGGACTATGTAGTTTATGAATCTACAGTTTACCCAGGTTGTACTGAGGAAGATTGTATTCCTGTTTTAGAGGAATTATCGGGTTTAAAATTTAATGTAGATTTTAAAGTAGGTTATTCCCCTGAGCGTATTAATCCAGGTGATAAAGAACATACATTAACTAAAATTGTAAAAGTTGTTTCGGGGTCGGATGCTGAATCTTCTGATGAGGTAGCTAAAGTGTACGAAATGATTATTAAAGCGGGTGTTTATCGTGCATCAAGCATAAAAGTTGCTGAGGCTGCAAAAATTATCGAAAATACGCAAAGAGATGTTAATATTGCTTTAATGAACGAATTGTCAATGATTTTTAGCAAGTTAGGTATCAATACTTATGAAGTATTAGAGGCTGCTGGTACTAAATGGAATTTCTTAAAGTTTTTCCCAGGTTTAGTTGGTGGACATTGTATTGGGGTAGATCCTTATTATTTAACGTACAAAGCTCGCGAGTTGGGTTATCATTCAAAAATCATTAACTCTGGCAGAGCTTTAAATGACTCAATGGGGCCTTATGTAGCTCGCCAAACGGTTAAATTAGTTATTGCTAAAGGAAAAGATATTAGCAAATCTAAAATTTTAATTATGGGTGCTACTTTTAAAGAAAACGTTAGTGATATACGTAACTCTAAAGTTGCATCTGTGGTGGATGAATTAAAAAGTTTTGGAGTAACTGTGGATGTTCACGATCCACATGCTTGTAGCGACGAATTACATGAGGAGTATGGTTTTACTTTAATTCCCGAAATTCCTAAAGATTTTATTTACGATGCAGTTATTGTGGCTGTTAATCACGCCGAGTATTTAAGTTATGATGAAACTTACTTTAAATCTTTGTTAGGTGATAAAGGTGTTTTAGTTGATTTAAAAGGTATTTACCGTGGTAAAAACTTTAATACAACTTACATGAGTTTGTAATTTTTACAATATAAATTTTAAATAAAAAAAACTAAGTCGGCCGACTTAGTTTTTTTATTTTTTGGATATTTTAGATATTCCATGTTTAAGCTTACCAAAAGTTTTATTATTTTTGTTCAACTTAATTTTTTACCATGAGAGAGATTCAATTTAGAGAAGCGATTAAAGAGGCAATGT
>JACCEE010914618.1_pt1 | contig 12382 bp, 9 predicted proteins | sample 7449931 | NCBI WGS metagenome assembly JACCEE01 (sample SAMN15323457, study PRJNA562643) | freshwater metagenome | isolation source: river surface water | place: USA:Blue River Watershed | collected 2017-08-19 | reverse complement strand
TTGGTGGAAAAATTACTCAATCACACCACCCCTGAAGTCTTTGTTGAAGCCTGTTTATATTTGCATCGTCATCCTTCGTATAAAGCCAAGAAGGAAATCGAAAATAGGCTATTGTCACGTTTAGAACACCTGGATGACCCAAATTTTACGCTTTATTTACAAGCAGTTGGGGAATTACGTCAAGCGAAATACAGCGAAACGATTCTACCGTTTTTAGACCATGTAAAACCGACAATTCGTTTGGCGGCGTTTAATGCTTATGTGCGCATGTTAGAAGGGCATCTCGAGCCGCACAAATCGCGTTTGATTGATGCACTTTACAATACTTCTTCTAAAGATATGAAAGTATTGGCATTACAGGCATTACGCGAATGCCGTCCTTTGGAAGATTGGTCACCGGTGATTCATTTGCTCAATGCACGGGATCGGGCGGTGGTCAATGAAAGCAAAGGCTTACTGCAATTTCACTTAAGCGCGAGCGAGCCTGAATTAGTGCGCACGCTGTTTTTACAATCCGCTTCGGTGCAGCAACGCTTTGAAATTTTGTCTTTATTGTATCCGCGTTTAGATGTATTGCAGCGCAGTGCCTTACGCCGCATGGCAGATAACTCCTTGAAAAGTTTTATTAAAGTCACTGGCTTATTGCGTTTACACCAAATCAAACCCAATAATTATGAAAGCGTGCACGAATTAGTCACCAAGATTTTGTTAGAAATTGCTGAAGAACATTTGTTGAATGTGGTCACCGTGATTACCTATGAAGCTGAACAAAATGAAGAATTTTTTCAACGGGTTGGACGTGGTTTGCTTTCACACAGCAAGGCAAATCAAGGCAATGCGCTGGAAGTGCTTTCCAATGCAGGCGAACGCTATTTAAGCGGACGTTTGCTAAAATTCTTTGAAGAGCGTGGCTCGGATGTGAAAACCATCAATCGGATGCACTTGGTGTTATTTGCCGAGCCTTTGGGTTTGACCGAAATGAATTATGAAACTCAGTTATTTGCGATTGAAAACGACATGTTACGCGCTTGTTTGTATTACGACAGCTTGCAACATGGCAAGAGCAATTTGAGATTGGATCACCTCACCAAATCCGTGCGTGTCTTACTCCTCGACTCGAAACGTGCTTCCTTACGAGCACAAGTCGCCCATTAATTCACTGTTATTCCTCAATAAATATGAAATCTATCGCTTGGCTTGCCTTAGTGTGCTGCTTGCCCTGTGCCGCGCTCGAATTGCCCGACATGGGCGCGTCTGCCAGTTCCGTGCTCTCCCCTGCTGATGAAAAACGTCTTGGGGAAGGTTTTATGCGACAACTGCGTAATGGCGTTGATATTATTGATGATTTAGAAGTAAACAGTTATTTAAATGCGCTGGGGCATCAAATCGCGGCATATAGCGATAATCCCGAACAGCGGTTTTATTTTTTCGTGGTCAATGAGAATAGTATCAATGCCTTTGCCGTGCCCGGTGGTTTTGTTGGGGTGCACAGCGGTTTGTTTTTGCACACGCAGAATGAAAATGAACTCGCTTCGGTGCTTGCCCACGAAATTGCTCACGTCACCCAGCACCACATTGCACGGACGATGGAAGCGAGCAATAATTTTTCCCTGCCCACGATGGCAGCGATTCTTGCCGCCGCGATTGCAGGCATGAAAAATCCCCAAGTCGCAGAAGCCGCGATTGCCGCAGTCACGGCGGGTAATATTCAAATGCAGATTAATTTTACCCGCGCCCATGAAGAAGAAGCGGATCGCGTCGGGATGAAAATGTTGGCAGATTCGGGCTTTGACCCGCGCAGTATGCCGATTTTCTTTGAACGCCTCCAAGCCAGCAATCGCTTTTATGAAGGCGGTTTACCCGAGTTTTTACGCACTCACCCCGTCACCAGCAATCGCGTGGCAGAGTCGCGGGATCGGGCAGAACAATATCCCAAAAAATTATTAAGTGATTCGCCGCTGTATCAATTGGCACGCGCTAAACTCTTGTTTTTAAGTGAATCGGATAAAAGTAAACTTGCCAAAAATTTACAACGAGCCTTGCAAGAAGCGCGTTATCGTGATGAACGTGCGGTGCGTTATGCGATAGCTTTGTGTTTATTAGCGACTCGCGAATACAGTGGCGTGCAACCCCAATTAGATTGGTTGGTGAAACATGATACCGACCGCGTTGCTTATCGCAGTTTACAGGCACGGCTTGCAGCGGCACAAAATCAGCCTGCACAAGCTTTGCAGCTTTATAGCAAAGCCCTGCAAAGTTATCCCAACGACCCGCAACTGACTTTAGAATATGCCGAGTTGTTATTACAGCAAAATCGGGCAGCGACTGCGAAACCCTTGCTGTTAGAATTACATTTGCGCAATTATCCCGAATATCATCGCCTACTTGCGTTGGTGCAGCGGCAAATTGGGGAGATTGTGGATTCTTATTTCTCGATGGCGGAATTTTATTATTCCAGTGGGCGCACCGCCTTGGCTTTGGAACAAATCAAACAGGCGCGGCAATTGAAAGGCTTAGATTTTTATCAAGCCTCGCGCATTGAAGCGCGTCACCAAGAATTGCAACAGGAATTGCATGAAGAAAATGCCGCCAAAAAACGTGATAAACGCTGAGTTTAGTGAGGCAGTGCTCGCTTGGTTTGCCGAGCATGGGCGCAAAGATTTGCCGTGGCAACAACAGCCTACCGCTTATCGCGTGTGGGTTTCAGAAATCATGTTGCAGCAAACCCAAGTCAACACCGTGCTCGGCTATTATCAAAATTTCATGCAGCATTTCCCTGATATTCAAAGCTTGGCTACCGCGCCTTTGGATGAAGTTTTAGCGCAGTGGTCAGGTTTGGGATATTACGCGCGCGCCCGCAATTTGCACCGCGCCGCCCAACAAATTCAACAGCAATTTAAGGGTGAGTTTCCTCAAAAATTTGAACAAGTTATTGCGCTTTCTGGCATTGGACGTTCCACAGCGGGGGCGATTCTTGCCTTGGCTTTTGGACAATCACACCCCATTTTAGATGGTAATGTGAAACGGGTGTTATGCCGTTATCATGCGATTCCCACGCCTGCGGACGAAACCGCAACTTCGCGTTTATTATGGGAATTGGCGACAAATTACACCCCTGTTGAGCAGGTTGGGGAATATACACAAGCGATGATGGATTTAGGCGCGACTTTATGCACACGTAGCCGTCCACAATGTAGCCGTTGCCCAATTCAAGCTAACTGCCAAGCCGCACAACAAGGCAATCCACAAGCGTATCCTGTGCCCAAACTGCGTAAAACCATCCCGGTTAAAACGGCGGTATTTTTAATGCTGCAACAGCCTACGGGCGAGATTTTACTGGAACAACGTCCCGCGCAAGGTATTTGGGGCGGGCTGTGGAGTTTTCCAGAATGTGCGGATGTCGGTGAAATTCATCGCTATTGTGAACAAGAATTAGGCATTCAGGTGCAAAAATATAAAATTTGGGAAAGTTTGCGCCACACCTTTACCCATTTTCATCTGGATATTTTGCCTGTGCAAATCGCCATTAATCGCGAACAAAGCACAGCTATAGCACTTTCTAATAGAGTTTGGTATAAGGTGGCAACGCCGATAAAATTAGGGCTTGCCGCGCCTGTCGCCCGATTAATCCAAGAATTAACTGCATTTCCCGCGCGTCCTGTGCAGGACTGTCTTTTGTAATCTCATCACAAGGAAACCAACATGAGCCGTACTGTCAATTGTGTGAAACTGGGCAAAGAAGCTGAAGGCTTAAAAGCACCTCCTTATCCCGGTGAATTGGGTAAGCGTATTTATTTGGAAGTTTCTCAAGAAGCTTGGCAATTATGGTTAAGACATCAAACCATGTTGATTAATGAATATCGCCTGTCTCCTATCGACCCCAAAGCCCGTAAAATGCTGGAAGAAGAAATGGAAAAATTCCTCTTCAGCGAAGGTGCAATGCAGCCCACGGGTTATGTGCCTCCGAAGGATTAAGATATTTAAAGAAGCCCCTAAATCCCCTAAAGGGGACTTTAAAGACAAAATTTTTTATCTTTAGCCCCCTTTAGGGGGTTGGGGGCTTCTTTAAAAAAGGGCGCAGTCCTGTTTTTAAGTTTTGATAACGATACACTAGTATCATTATCATTCAAAATAAACTCCCCGTTCATGGGGAGAAATAATCCATCGACCTCTATCCGTCGGCGGGTTTCACCTGACGGATGAGGTCGGGTATGGATTGAAACTATGTGACTTTTCCCTTGCGAGAACAGGCAAAAAAGGGCAGTGGAATTTTAAATTATCCGCCGTTTATTTCATTGCAATTTTAAATTTCATCACAGCCGACGACTTATAGTATTTTGATTTTAAAAATAGACTGAGAGAACATGTTCAAGGGCATGATTTAAATCATCAAATTGCTTTTTATATTAGTCTATCCTTAGTATTTAAATACTATACTAAAATTTCGGCAAGATGTGAGTTTAAAAGACCAAGACAGCGATCTATTTTACGACAAACTGCATTTTTGCTTTTTGCAAATGCCCTTGTTCGATAAAGCGGCTGACGAATTTAATTCGCACCTTGAAAAATTGGGTGTAACTCTGTTATAGAGCTACACTCTAAATTTTTTATTTACAAGCAAGGTGTTATCATGCGCCACACAATCAAGTTTTCAGTAAAATTGGGAAATTACCACTCAACTGTGAGACTCCTATGGCAGATATTGAAGAAATCCCACGCATTTTAAACGAGCCGGTGTTTCAAAAAGCCTTTGAAGTGGCTGAGGTTGCGAATCTTCGCCCCATGCAAGCACGGCAATATCAAAAGAGTTTATTAGATTATTGGTCAAATAAGGCGGTGTTAGACACAGCTTTTGCTGAGGGTAAAGAGGAAGGTCTTGCTGAAGGCGAATTGAAAGCCAAACTCACCATTGCACAACAACTTAAAGCCCAAGGATTAGCTTTAGAAATCATTATACAAGCCACAGGGCTTTCTCAAGCAGAAATAGAGCAGTTATAATAACCACAAAAAAATCAATATTGATGTAAAAACTTACTCGTGCAACTTTATCGGTCTTACGCGCCCCAGTGCAAACTGTCGTGCCGTTGATACGCTTGAGGCTGCGGCAAATTATTGGATAAAAGGCACTGAATTATGTTAATCGCTGATGAATACACCCTAGAACAACAAATTACCTTATTAAATCAACATTATAGTGCGTTGAATGACTTGCTCACCGATTTGAATGCACAAATCAAACGCTGTACAGACTCACAGCAAGGCAAAGATTTACAAGAACAAATTGATAATTTACAAGCAGAGCTAACGGATATAGAACGGGAGCTTGCGAAACTCAAAGCGGGTGATGCAGAAGCCACCTTGGGGACTTTGTATAATATTCCAAGTTTACCCAGCTACTTGGTAGAACATACGCAATTACTCAATGAATTAAAAGCTAAATTAGTGATGAAGCCCTCCATTGCTGAAGTCAGTGATGGGCAAAAAAACCCGATTTTATTGCGGGGCGCAAGTGGCATTGGAAAATCCTTAGTCAGCGCGGTGTTGGCGCATGATTTGGTGATTCGGCGCAAATTTGTAGATGGTATTTTTTGGATTCACGTCGGACAAGCCTCTGATCCTGTCGCCCAACAAATGCGGGTTTATCAATATTTAGCGAAAAATACCAGCAATCCTACCGCTGCGGAATTTTTAGAGTTGGAAGAAGGGGTTGAACGCCTCAAAGAACTGTGTAGTAAACGCGCCTGTTTATTTATTCTCGATGATGTTTGGGATGTACGTGATGTCTTGGCATTCAGTCGTTTGGGGAAAGAATGCCAGTTAATTATGAGCACCTGTGAGAATAATGTAATTGAATTTATTAAGCATTTTCTGGCAGGCATTCAAGAATATACCGTGCCTTATTTGAACATGGCACAGGCAACCAGCTTTTTCAGTCATTATCTGGAAACCTCCAGTTTTAATTCTACCCAGCACGAATTATTAAATTACTGCAATTACGTGCCGCAAACTTTAAAACTAGCCGCCCATGCGGTGCGCAGTTTGCCCGCCAATACGCCTGTACAAAAGCATTTACAGCAAGCTGAAATTTTCTTTCCTGAAGTCAGCTATGAATATTCCAACACCTTGTTACAAGCTCTGCATGTCAACAGCGAAGCTTTGGGCGAGCAAAGTGAATATTATTTCACCTTGGCAGTATTTGCCGATTACACCGCAATTCCCTACGCGCCGTTGTTGATGTTGTGGCGGTATTTGTACCAATTGCAAGATGAAGAATCTCATCAGTTTATTAAACAACTGGTTGCCAAAAGTTTAGTACAAATAACCGGTGATAGCACGTCCAAATCACGCTATTTAAGTTTACAAACAATTCAGCATGATTATTTATGTGAATGTGCGGATGTTGAAAAACTGCACAGCCATTTGTTAGCCGCTTATCGTCGTTTGTGCCCACATGGTTGGGCGACGGGGGTGCAAGATGGCTATTTCTTCGATTATTTGGCAATCCATTTACTCAGTGCACAGCGGCAACGTGAATTAAAATCTTTGCTCCTAGATTTTGACTGGATTCAGGCAAAATTGCAGTATTGCACTTTACATTCTTTGCTCAATGATTACAGTTTATTAGAAGATGATGCTGATGTGGTGGTAGTGCAAAAGGCTCTGCGCCAAAATGCGAGTGTGCTTTTACAAGACAAACAGCAACTGGCAACACAATTGCTTAATTGTTTATGGGTTGCCAAGTCCTCGCCAGAGCTGCACACCTTGCTCAATCAAGCAAAAGAGCTTGCTCCAGATTGGTTGCCACCACAGTAAATATGATTGAAATCAGAAGCCTGCTTAATCTTTGAGCGGGTTCTGATTTATCCTAGAGCGTGTCATCAAATAAGTTTTAACAGAAAGTAGCATGTTTAAAAATCTTTAAAGAAGCCCCCAACCCCCTAAAGGAGGCTAAATACAAACAATTTGTTTAATGTTTAAAGTCCCCTTTAGGGGATTTAGGGGCTTCTTTAGCGGTTAATACCTATTTGATGACACGCCCTAACAAACGATGATAAAAAATAATGTAGGACAGATATGCTGTGTTACATGAGGGAGAGAATGTGAATTTATGTAGCCGCTGCTATGCCAAAATCTCGCAATAATAGTGCCTTTGGGGCGTTGCAGAATTACTTTGATCGCGTGTCTAATAGTTTGGAAGATCGGATTCCTGAATATTTACAAATGCGTAAATATGCACGGGTTTATGCTGAGTCGCGAAAATTATTGGAAATTGGCAAAACTCTGAATTTAGCAGCGGGTAGCATTGATGAAATTAATCTCACCAATAAGCTCAATGGCGATAGCCTGCGCCAATTTGCTGAATTATTAAATGCTCGCAGCCTTCCGCTTCGCACCTATTTACAGGGCAAGCCGCTGACTAAAGAAATCAAATTACTGCATTTTATCTTTAAAAATTTGCAGCAAACGATTAAAGCCCTAGTCACCATTCACAAAAACTTAAAGCGTATTAACGCCGTGATTCCTGTCATCAGTGCCTTATTGAAACTAAAGGAAAATGACAGCGACAAAGAACACGATCCCGTGCTCCAAGAAATCAGTGCTTCATTAAAAACCAATCTCACCCTTCCCGAACTTGACCCCATTAAGATTGCATTAATTCGTGAAGGTGCACCGTTTTCAGATCAATTGACGCGTTTAGGTTTTGAACAAATCAATGATGTCAGTGACAAACTCATCGGCTTGTTGAACGATAAGTTACTGGTGGTGCTTGAAGCCTCGGAAGTGCTGATTAATGGCATTGAAAGTGATGGGGTGAATGATGTTTCTGTCGAGAAGCGTTTGCCTGATGAAGTGCGGGTGTTGTTTCTAGCACAAAGCGTGCTGGATATTTTTTTCAAGATTCGAGAAATTCGGAATTGTATTAAAATAATTATTAGTTTTATGAATGAATTAAAAGATGTGCTTGAGGGGCGAAAACTGGATATGAAAGCCGAAGCCTTGCTGTGTTTAAGTGATAATTCGGCGCGGGATAATAGCATTCGGGATATTGTACTCAAACATTTGCCAACGAATTTACGGCGGGGTGTACCCGTGATTAATGAAATTGCCACCAGTTTGGACGCGCTCGAATTAAAATTACGTTTGAATACCTTAGATTTAACCAAAATTTTAAAAATGACGTATGGTTTGATTTATGAAAAATCTACACGCAATTGGATCAATCCTTATGAGGATTAGTTTGAAAGCGGATTGTTAAAAATGCGGCAGTGCTAGAGAAGTAATTTTTGTAATAGATTGCAAAGCTTTGAGCATGACACTCTTATCACCTAGTCAATAATAGGCGCAGGCTGTATCGGATTTAAGTATTTGTTGGCTGGGCTGAAACACGAATAAAGAGCAAGCAGTTCGACTATAAGCCGGGTTCTGTTCCATCTTGCGACGGTGGCAACCATTCCTCTGGGATGTTTGTCACCAAACACCTCTAGCGACCTACCCGAGAACGGCGCGGATCACGCCTTCAACTCGCCGAAGCGGATGAGTTCTCCTATTTGGTCTTGCTTCAGATGGGGTTTACCCTGCCATGCCTGTTGCCAAGCACGCGGTGCGCTCTTACCGCACCATTTCACCCTTACCTTGTTAGACAAGGCGGTATATTTTCTGTGGCACTTTCCGTAGGCTTTCGCCCCCCAGACGTTATCTGGCATCTCATCCTGTGAAGCCCGGACTTTCCTCCATGAGGGAAACCCCTCACAGCGATTGCCCGTCTTGCTGCTTGCCCGCGTAGTGTAAGCGATAGGGGCAAAATATGCCAGATATGTCTGAATCAGGACTCATGGAATAATGCTAAAAACTCCGATTCCGCCCGCCCCCAATTATCAAACTAAATTGCTTGGTTAAACCTCCTGATTTTTCTCATATAAAATGAAAAAATAACTTGATATTGAGAATAAGAATGATTATCATTGAACTTAGTCTTACATAAAACCCAGTGCATGGGTCTTAATTTTAAGTCACGCATTCTTATTAGTTTATGGAGTTATATCGTGCATAAGTTATTTCAAGTGAGCCTACTCGCCTTATCATCTGCAATGTTTGCCAATGCAGCCTCCGCAGAAGATAAAGTGTTCAAGTTGGTCATCAAAAATCATAAATTTGAACCCGCTGAAATCACCGTTCCCGCAGGTGTCAAAATCCAGCTTAATGTCAAAAATTTGGACAGCACCGCTGAAGAATTTGAAAGCCATGAATTAAATCAGGAAAAAGTGATTGCTGGTGGACAAGAAGTGATGTTACACATCGAACCTTTGAAAGCTGGACGTTATCCTTTTGTGGGTGAGTTTAACGAAGACACTGCAAAGGGTGTTTTAATCGCCAAATAATTGGCAGGAAAAATCATGAAATGCTTTTATGAATCATGCAGTTAAATAGTTGGCTATTTAATATAGCTGGAAATACTATAAAAAATTAGTGTTTCAACTGCGTAACTCCTATTCTGAAAAATTTTGTTTTAGATTCAAAGAGCGCACTTCTCTACCCAGTGGGATATTTGTTTTGTCTGAATCACAATAGTGATGACGGCGCAGTAAAATGGCAATTTAGAGTATGAACGCCATTTTTGAGTGTTTTAGTAAATGTTGAGTGAACCCTCCAAAACGACCAATTTCCCAGATTGGTCGTTTTTTTATATGAAACCGCTTTGAAATCATTCCTGTCCTGAAATTAAGCTTCAAACAAAATCGTTCAAAATCGTTTATTATTGTCAAAATGACTCATTGTAGGTGCGAATTTATTCGCACTTCTTAATCAGCTCAGTCTCGCAAACTTAGCTTAACGAGTAAATCAGAGCTAACAGCTCTCAAATAAAACACAAGTTTAGGACTGGCAGTGCTACAAGCACTGCCAGTCCTTCGGTTTACTCTTAAGATTTAAGACTTTTTCACCCTCGCTATGCTGCATACGGGCTACAATCCTTCAATCTCACAAATGCGCTATAATGCGCCCCATCTGCCTTACGCCACTCCAAAAATTGCCCACGATTTTCTTTTCACAGGTCGAAATACGTGTTATGTATAGAATTATTTTACTGTTTAGCCTATTAATCAGCAGCGTTGTTGCCACTGCGATTGACAAAACCACCGCCATTTTTAGCGATCCTAGCCAAGAAGTACGCTACAAAGCCCTGTCTGCGGAATTGCGCTGTGTGGTTTGTCAAAATCAATCACTGGCAGATTCCAATGCCGAGCTTGCCCAAGATTTACGCGACCAAGTCCGCACTTTAATTATTCAAGGACAAAGCGACGCACAAATTATCGAGTTTTTAGTGTCACGCTATGGTGATTTCGTGCTGTATCGCCCACCATTTAAAGCCTCTACTGCCGTGCTCTGGATTGCACCTGCGTTATTATTGCTACTGGGAATTGGTATTTTAATTTATTTCATTCGCCGCCAACAAACCACCGTCCCCCACGAAGATTTAAGCAGCAGCGAGCGCGATAAACTCAAGCATTTGCTAGACGAATAAGGATTAAGATTAACCATGCTGATATTGTTTTGGATTACCGCAGCCGCCTTGACCGCGCTCGCACTTGCTTTTGTGATGCCCGCCTTGTTGAAAACCAGCAAGCCTGCTTCCCAAGTAAACCAACGGGCCACGAATATCGCGATTTACAAAGAACGGCTCGCTGAATTAGAAGCTGAAAATTTAAATCCCGAGCAACGGGAACTTGCCAAATTAGAACTCGACCAAACCTTATTACACGATGTGGAAACCCCTGAGACTCAAATCACTACCCCGCGTGGACGTTGGGCAGGGATTGCCATCGGGATGATTTTGCCTGTGCTCGCCATTGGCGGTTATTTAAAATCATCCGATTATTTGCTGGCAACTTCAGAAAAGCCTGCTCCTACGGATAAAGCTGCGCAAAGTAAAATTCCGCCCAATTTGGAAGAAATGGTTCAAAAATTAGTGAAACGTTTGGAAGAAAATCCTGAAGATACCAAGGGTTGGTACATGTTGGGGCGTTCTTATACGGTGCTAAATCGTTATCCTGAAGCGATTGCCGCCTATACCAAAGCACTTGCCTTGGCGGGTAATGAAAATCCGCAGTTATTTGTCGATTTTGCTGAAACTTTAGGCATGAGTGCAAACGGAGATTTAGCGGGGAGACCTGTAGAATTATTAAAAACTGCGCTTTCTTTAAACCCTGAATTGCCAAAAGCCTTATGGCTTGCGGGATTAGCGTCTGCACAAAGTAAAGATTATGCAATGGCGGTGGAATATTGGCAGCGTTTATTGGCGCAAATTCCTGAAAATGAAACTGAAGACCGTCAAAGTTTGTTAGAACAAATTAATGAAGCCAAGCGTTTGATGAAGCCCACGACATTGAACGCGACCGCAATGCCCAGCACGGCAACTTTACCCAATTTACCCAAAGCAACGGGCGCAGCGCAGTTACAGGTTGAAGTCAGTCTTGCGGCGGAGGTGTTGGCAAAAGTCAATCCTACGGATACCGTATTTATTTATGCCCGCGCCAAACAAGGCACGCCCATGCCGTTGGCGGTGGTGAAAAAACAGGTGAAAGATTTGCCGCTGAAAATTACCTTAGATGACAGCATGGCAATGACACCCAGCATGAAACTATCAAATTTCAGTGAAGTGATGGTGATGGCGCGGGTATCAAGTAGCGGCAATGCCTTGCCACAAGCAGGCGATTATGTGGGTCAAGTTGAAACTGCGAAACTGGGTGAAACAGTTGTGGTGAATATTAGTCGCTTGTTGCAGTAGTAAAATATTGGAACGAAAAAATTTAGTAGTAGGGTGGAATAGCGTAGCGTATTCCACCCTGTAAGGTGATAGCTCTAGACGTGACGCAGTTAATAGGATGTGCTGAGGAACGAAGCGCATCCTTGTGAATCTCGATTGATGCGCCTCCTTTCGTCGGCACATCCTAATTGTTTTGGCTCTATTAAACGAAAAAATCCTCCCTATTTTCAAAAAGTAGGGAGGATTTTTTATGATAAAACAGCAGCTTATAAAAACTTAGCTGGCATCGCCCATCATCGATTGCAGGTAATTCTTAATGCCCACACGTTCGATTAAATCGAGTTGGGTTTCTAACCAATCAACGTGTTCTTCTTCGCTTTCCAGAATATTATCCAACAATTCACGGGTGACATAATCTTGGCAAGATTCGCAATAAGCAATCGCTTCACGCAACAAAGGAAGAGCGATTAATTCCAGCTTGAGATCGCATTGCAACATTTCTTGAGGATTTTCCCCAATCATCAGCTTGCCCAAGTCTTGCAGATTTGGCAGCCCTTCTAAAAACAGAATCCGCTCAATGATTTTGTCCGCATGTTTCATCTCATCGATGGATTCATG
>JACCEE010213075.1_pt1 | contig 12384 bp, 14 predicted proteins | sample 7449931 | NCBI WGS metagenome assembly JACCEE01 (sample SAMN15323457, study PRJNA562643) | freshwater metagenome | isolation source: river surface water | place: USA:Blue River Watershed | collected 2017-08-19 | reverse complement strand
TAAACAGAAGAGGCAAAATCGGGTGTTTCCACCTCGATTTTACCTCTTCTATTTTGTGCGGCCTTTAACCGGCCAAGTATATTTTCTTTTGCAGAGTTCATTAAGCTGATTCTGTTTCGGTTTTAACTTCAATGCTTTCAGGTAATTCCTCCGGGGTATCTTTTTTCGTATCGGCTACCATTGCTGGCTTTCCCCAAGGTCTTTTCCCAAAAATATTTTCTAAATCTTCGCTAAAGATAACTTCTTTATCCAATAGTCGTTCAGCCAGTGATTCATGGCCATTTTTATTGGTGGTCAATATTTCAATAGCTCTGGCATATTGTGATTCAATCAAAAGTTTCGATTCTGCATCAATCAATTCGGCAGTTTTTTCGCTGTATGGTTTGCTGAATGCATATTCGTTGGCACCTGTCGAATCGTAATAACTTACATTTCCAACTTTATCGCTCATTCCAAAAATGCTAACCATTGCGTAGGCTTGTTTGGTAACTTTTTCCAAATCGTTCTGAGCTCCGGAAGAAATGCTGTTAAACGCAATTTGTTCGGCAGCACGGCCGCCCAAAGCCGAACACATCTCATCAAGAAGTTGGTCTTTCGTCGTGATCGAACGCTCTTCAGGAAGATACCAGGCGGCACCAAGGGCTTTGCCACGCGGCACAATGGTTACCTTAAGCAGCGGATGTGCATGTTCGAGCAACCAGCTAATGGTAGCATGGCCAGCTTCGTGATAGGCAATCCGGCGTTTTTCTTCTACTGAAATTATCTTATTTTTCTTCTCAAGTCCACCAATAATGCGGTCGACAGCGTTGAGAAAATCCTGTTTGTCAACCAGATCTTTGTTGTTGCGTGCTGCAATCAGGGCTGCTTCGTTACATACATTGGCAATGTCGGCACCTGAAAATCCGGGAGTTTGTTTTGCCAAAAACGACGGATCAACTTCGGGTGACAGTTTAATGGGGCGCAGGTGAACATTGAAAATTTCCTGACGCTCATTTAAATCGGGTAATTCAACATGAATCTGGCGATCGAAACGACCGGCACGCATTAAGGCTTTATCCAGAATATCGGCACGGTTTGTTGCAGCAAGGATAATTACTCCTGAATTGGTGTCAAATCCGTCCATTTCGGTCAACAACTGGTTCAGTGTATTTTCGCGTTCGTCGTTTGAACCAAAGTTTGGGTTTTTGCCCCTTGCGCGGCCAATGGCATCAATCTCGTCGATAAATACGATACATGGTGATTTTTCCTTGGCTTGTTTAAATAAATCGCGAACACGTGAAGCACCAACCCCAACAAACATCTCAACAAAATCAGATCCCGACATAGAGAAGAATGGTACATTTGCTTCGCCAGCTACGGCTTTGGCCAGCAGGGTTTTACCAGTTCCTGGAGGGCCAACCAATAAGGCTCCTTTAGGTATTTTACCACCAAGTTTGGTGAATTTCGTTGGGTTTTTGAGGAAATCAACAATTTCTTCAACTTCCTGTTTTGCTTCGGCCAAACCGGCAACATCTTTAAAGGTGTTGTTTACTCTTGAATCTTTATCAAATACTTTCGCCTGAGATTTACCAACATTGAAAATGTTTCCGGCACCACCGCCACCCGAACCTTTGCTCATTCGTTTGAAAATCCACCAATAAAGCAGTATAAATGCAGCGAACGGAAGCACCCAACTCAGAATTTCGCCCATGTAGTTGTGCTCCGTTTTATATTCAACTCCTACTTTATTTTCTTCGGGAACGTTGGATTGTGCTTCTTTTAAATTATTGGCAAATACGTCCGATGGTCCGGTTTCGAAATAAAAGTGAGGTCCGGTTTTGGCTGGCGCTGTAAATCCGTTGTTAAGTTTCGAAGCATATTTGTCATAACTGGTTTCTTTCAAATATATCTGAGCAACCTTTTCATTGACAATAATTATCTTCTTAATGTCATTGTTTGCCAACATGACAGTCTTTACCTCATTCCAGTTTGTTTCAACAGGTCCGCCGCCCAAAGTAAACCATTGGATCACCAAAAAGGATATGATTACAATCCCGTAGATCCAATAAGGATTAAATTTAGGAGCTCTGTTCCCGGAATTCAGGTTACTGAAATTATTTTTCTCCTTGTTCTTATTGTTGTTTCCCATTTTATTTAGTTTTCTTCTTTTATTAATTCAATATGTGCATCAGCCCATAGGTTTTCAAGGTCATAAAATTGTCTGGATTCTTTTTGAAAAACGTGAACCATTATATCGGCATAATCAAGCAAAATCCAGATTGAATTTCGGTATCCATCAATATGCCAGGCACTTTGGTCGATTAATTCTTTCACGGTGTCCTCAACTGAATGTGCAATGGCATCAACTTGAGTGCTGGAATTTCCGTGACAAATGATGAAATATTTACATTCGGTATGGTTGATTTTTGTTAAATCTATTTTTATAATTTCCAATCCTTTTTTTCTCTGAATCCCTTCAACAATGGCATCGATCAATTGTTCAGTTTCTGTTTCTTTAACGCTTTTGTTCATAAAATTTTATTAGAACTACAAAGATAAATTTTTTACTACATTTTAAGTGATTAAACTTGCACCATCAGTACTTGAATCACCAAATGTAAGCCCAATTTAACTCAGCAGCATGGATCAAATTGTAGGGAACTTAATTATTCGCCTTGAGGTTATTGATTCTACCAACAACTATGCCATTGGTCAAATCAAGACGAATGACTTACCTGATGGGACTGTCTTTTTGACAGCAGAGCAAACTGCCGGGCGCGGTCAAATGAAAAACTCTTGGGAAAGTGAGTCTGGTAAGAATCTGCTGTTTTCGATTGTTTTATATCCGGCATTTCTTGATATCCGGCTACAATTTATGTTGTCGAAGGTGGTGTCGCTGGGTATTTACAAGGCTTTGAATAAGTATGTTAGTTCGTTAAAAATAAAGTGGCCTAACGACATTTACGCCGGTGATAAAAAGTTGGGCGGAATTTTGATTGAACATTCAATAATGGGTTCAAAACTCCATAATTCGGTTATTGGGGTTGGGTTAAATATTAACCAGACTGCATTTTATAGTGACGCACCAAATCCGGTGTCGTTAAGTATGCTGACAAATCAGCACTTCGATAGTGATCAGATTCTGACTGAAGTTTTAAGTTCAATCGATGAATATTATTTAAAGTTGAGAATGGGGTTGAATGCTGAAATTGATCAGGAGTTTTTACATGCACTCTACCGGTTGAATGAAATACATACTTACCGGACAAAGGATGGATTGTTTGATGGTGAGATTGTTGGTATAAACGAAATTGGTCAACTTCAAATTAAAGCTATTGATGGGGCCTTGTTGACCTTTCATTTTAAGGAAGTTGAGTTTTTGTATTCGGAGACAGACTAGCAAATTGTTGTATATGAAAAAGTCATTTATCACATTTGCTTTCAGAGAAGCATGCAATAAATGACTTTTTTATTAATGATGAAGAGGAGTTTTCTTTTTCCTTTAAGCAAATTATCTATACGGTAATGCGGCCAGCATATCAGCCAGGCGATCAATCCCTTCTTCCAGTTTTTTATTTACAAGCATTTTAATCATCATACTCATGTCGGCATCCAGTGTAAGGCGAAGTTTGGTTTCGTATGCCGATACGGGTAACAACTGAATCCAGAATGTAATACCGACCGGAACACTGCCGCTACTGTTAATTTTAATATTTTTTGTTGGCTCGCGCTCAATGATTCTGATTTCGGCGGCTGATCCGTTTACCTGAAACCGGCACGAATCCATATCCGACTCAAAATCAGTAATCTTAATTTGCGGAACCTGTTCTGTCATTTTTGTCAATAGACCTTCGTTCACGTATTTTGACAGGTTCTCGAAGTTCGACAGGTAGTTGTATATAATGTCCTGATTGTTATTAATTACCTTAATGTCGCTTACATATCGTGTTGATCCCATAGTGCTTTGCTATTAAAAAGAAAATCCCCTTTCCGGTGAAGGAAAGGGGTGAAATATACATTTTTTTGGTTTATTTTCCCCAGCTTTCGGGTTGCTCACGCCACTTATTCAGTTTTTCAACTTCTTCTGGCTTAACATCACCTAGTTCTATGGCTTGCTCAATGAGGATCTGATAACGACTCAACGTTGTAAGTTCAAGACCGGCTTCCTCAAAGTTTTTACGGGCCTGTGGAAAATTGTAGGTAAAGATGGCCAACATTCCTAAAACATCACCGCCAAAATTGGTGATCGCATCGGCAGCTTTCAGACTGCTTAATCCGGTTGATACCAAATCTTCAATGATTACTACTTTTTGTCCGGCTTTCATATCGCCTTCAATCAGGTTTTCCAGTCCGTGATCCTTTGGTTTTGCCCTCACGTAAATAAATGGCAAGCCCAGTTCCTGAGCTACTAGCATACCGTGTGCAATGGCACCGGTGGCAACTCCGGCAATAACTTCAGCCTGCGGATATTTTTCGCGAATGATTTCACAAAATTTCTGGCAGATGAAAGTTCTTTCCTCCGGATATGATAATATCTTACGGTTATCACAATAAATCGGGGCTTTCCAGCCCGATGCCCAGGTAAAAGGATTATTGGGCTGTACTTTTATAGTGTTGATACGAAGCAGTCTTTTTGTAACTTCGAGTTGAATTTGTTCAATCATGATTTTTCTCTTTAATGCTAAAATTTCGCTGACAAATGTACAAAGTTTTTTTCAATGACTCATTGATTCTGGTTGGTTCAGAAATGAAAAAATCATTAAATCGTGATGTTGTACAAAAGTTTCAGAATGTCGATTATGATGTTGTATCACAGCTTGTAACCCGCATTGAAACAGACTCAGAGCCAGGCTCGTTCTTCATTTTTAATGACGCTAATGATGTTAACTGGACTAGCTTCAGGAAATGCTTTAATGAAATTCCGGCTGCCGGAGGATTAGTTAAAGATCAAAATGGTAGATGTTTGTTTATAAAGCGACTTGGCGTTTGGGATTTGCCAAAGGGTAAAATTGAACCGGATGAATCACCGGAGGCTGCGGCCGTTCGTGAAGTAGAGGAGGAGTGTGGAATAAAACGATTGAATGTGATTCGTCAGCTCGATTCAACTTTTCATATCTATCGTTCTCCGTTTCTCTCATCACCCAATAATTTAGTGCTCAAAGAAACAAAATGGTTTCTGATGGAATATAGTGGGACAGATCTTCCGGTTCCTGAGGTTGAAGAAGATATCGAAGAAGTTGCCTGGTTTAATATGGATGAATTGGATGCTATTTATCAAAATACCTATACCAGCCTGATTGATTTTCTGGGAAAAGTGCTGCCTGTTATTTAGTAGTGGGTGCACCCTGTTTTTGAATTTCTTTGTAATAGTCGCTTTTTATAAGTTGTCCCATAATTCGGTCAAATCCGTCGATTGGATTAGGGGCAGGCGATAATAAGAGTTTGCCGTCTTTCCCGATCAGAAAAGCATTTGGATACGTTTTCACCTTATAGGTTTTTTCGATATTTGCCGATGTGGTTACAAAAAATCCAGGCCAGTTGCTTTCGTTTTTAAATCCTTTGCTGTCAGGAATTACATTAATAATAACGAGTTTTTCCTTGTAATGCGATGCTATGGTTTTAAGCATATCTAAATGCTGTCGGCAAATCGAATTTTTTGGATCGGTAAAATGAAGGTAGATATAACTGTTTTTGAAATCGGTAAGATTTATTTTTTGCCCCGATAAGCTCTGCATCGGAATTGACGGTGGAACAGTTCCGCTGGTTAAATATACCAATTGCGATGTGACCAATCTGGCAATTTCTTTTTCATAACTGCTCCAATCTGAAGTTTTAACTTGCTCAAGCATTTTCAGAATGGCAGATTTCGCAAATTGTTTACTGTAATATGCATCTTTCATCGATCGCAGCAAAACCAGATGCGAAAGCGCACTGTTAAAATGCAAACTGCTTTGAAAATACGAATCCAGCTTTGACAGATCAGCAGTATTTGCCAGTTTGATCACTTCATTATTATTTATGCGAATAAAATAATTCGAGAAAACCTGATCGAAAATTACGGCATAGCTATTCAACGTATTCCAAGGCTTATTTTTATTGAAATAAGTCTCCATAAATTCAGCCGATTTTGCCTGATATAATGCAAAATCGAGATTGGCTTTTCGGTACAACTTGTGTGCTTCGAAAAATGGTGAAGTTGTTTTTGGGAATAATTTATCCAGCGAAATCTTTATGGTATCAACCAGCGATTTCTCCTGACTTACAAATATTCGGTCAAAATATTTATTCTCCAATTTGGCATATTCCTGTTCGAAATACTGAATGCGGTAATTTAATTCTGTTTTGTCGGCTGAGATAATCCCAAACCAAACCGGATTGGGTTTCACGAACGGGTTTCGCTTTTGCGCTTCGGTTAGTGAGCGTTTCGGTGGAAAAGCTAATTCATAAGTTTTTCCGGGTTCAAGATAAACCATCCCCTTATATCCATCGAATTCGGCCTGGCAAAAGGTGATGTCGGTAATGTCAAGCGTTGCATTAAAACTGCCGTCAGATGCAAACTTGAGAACTGCGAGCGGTATTTTTTCTTCGGAAATAAAGTCGTGAAATGTGAATAGTTCTATGGTTTGAGAGGCATATTCGGGAGCTTTCCCTGTAATTTTTACCGGTGCTGACCATGTGTTACTATAAATTAAGAAACACAAAAGAACGGCAGTGGCTGCTTTTGCTAATTTTTTCACGTAGCGGTTAATGGGAAATGGTTTGTCGCACATACGTTTTAAAACGTGTGAGATCGTTGAAAATTATTCGCCATGCTTAAATTCCGACATATTTAGAGCTGCCGGAAGAAACATGCTGGCATCGCCCCCGTGAAGAATAATGTCACGAACGATTGTCGAATTAACCGGTGTATGTTCGGGCATCGTTAATAAGAATACCGATTCGATTTGCGGATGCATTTTTTTATTGATTTGAGCTATTGCACGCTCATATTCAAAGTCAGCCGAAGTTCTTAATCCCCGCAGTATGTAGCTGGCGTTCACTTTCTTGCAAAAGTCAACGGTCAGTCCTTCGTGGCTTTCAACACTCACTTTGGGCTCGTTCTTAAATACTTCATTAATCCATTTCAGTCGTTTCTCGATAGGGAAAAATGAACGTTTGTTGGTGTTGTAGCCAATCATGATCACAATTTTGTCGAACAGCGGAATTGCGCGTTTTACAATGCTTTCGTGTCCGATGGTAAACGGATCAAACGATCCGGGAAAGATGGCAACTCGTTCCATGAGCTTTATATTTCAGGAGTTTTTAGCGATGTAAATATAGTGCATATTCCAAACGGCAAAACAAAAGCGGCTATTTTATTCATCGTCGGGGTTAGCGCTGGCCGTTGTAATGTAAATAAAAACGAGTGCAACTACAGAGAGTATAAAGCTGAGTAATAATTGAGTGGTTTTGCCACTTAGGTAAAATGTTGTGTTTTGCAATTCGGTGGCGTATTGTATGCTAATCAATACCAATCCGTTGTTTATTGCATGACCGATAATACAGAGAATAATATTATTGGTGCGCACCATCAATAAACCCAGCAACAAGCCCAGAATAAAGGTTGCCGGAAATTGCCAGGGGTTCAGGTGAAATAGAGCAAACATTAGCGCCGATGCAAAAATGGCTGTCGATTTGGAGTAATTGCGCATCAATCCATGCATGATGACGCCGCGGAAAATGAGCTCTTCAACAATTGGAGCCATAATGACGACTTTTAGGATTGCGCCGTAAATGCCAAAATCGTTCTCGAAGATTTTATTAAAGAGTTCCCAAAACCACGATGGTGGCGGAAGAATTCTATCTAATGCTATATTTATTTCACCAATCAGGTTTTGGGCAGCCCATATAAAAACTGCTAAAGGAAAAATAACCAGATAATTGAACGATTTTCGAGGGAATAAATCAGACAGTGGAACTTTGGCCTTTCGATAAGCATAGTAGAAAATGAAAAGCGGTGAGCCAACCCCGAGAATTATCTTTTTTATAGGGTTGTATAAATAATCGCTTCCATTGTAGTAATCGAATAAGGCCAGTGGAAAATCGATAACGGTTTGAATAAACGTATAAAGAACCACAAGGTGGACGGCACCCAGTATAGTTGGGTAATATTTATTTCCGGTATTTTTCACTGGACGAAAATTTCAAATCGTTAAAGAATATTCTGCATGTGAGTAATTACAAAAATAGTTGTAGAATAACTAAATATCAATATCTGCTTTACTTCTGGGCATTTTTATTTTTGGCTAATACGGAATAAAGTTCGCACGATATCCAATCGGAGATTTTTTTTGCTCCTGCATCGTTGAAATGGGTGGCGTCCATCCAGTTTTTGCGTGAAGCTAAAATCGAGTCGGGAGGGAGCAATACGGGGCCCGATGCCTGATAATGTTCGTACCTCAATGGCTTTTTAAGCTTTGACCCAAATTCGGGTAAGTAAACAAATATGATTTGTATATTCTCTTTTCGGACCAGCGAAATTGTTTTATCCAGATATCTCAACGGAAACCTTAATTGAAGCTCGTCGAGAAATGGTGTTTGACTTCGGGATAGCCGTTCTCTCCAAGCTTTTTCGTTTTTAGCTAATTCATCGTCGGCAGCCACACGGTCTGATTCTCCGTATCCGTATGGATTCAGGTCGGGTTCAGGATATCTTTTGTGAAAGATGTATGTTGCTTTTAGCTGCTCAAGTCGGGCTGAAGCGCCGTTAAAAAGGTCGGAAATGTAATCTCTGTTCACAAGGGTTGGAGTATACAGCAAATCGGTTGTACCTGCCAGAAATGGAAATATGTCGTGGCTGTTTTTTTCTTCGTCTTCGTGGACTTCGATTACGATCAGCCTGGGTTTTTTATGCGCCAGCAATTCTTTTACAAAAAGGTATTCGAGGTTCCGCCCGAAACGGCAATACCCCAAATTGACGATGTTTAGTTTTTCGGGAAGCAATGCTTCAATGCTTTTTTCCTGAAAGGCGTGAATGGTGTGCGACGACCCGATGAAAGCCATGTCGATTGGCGTCGGATTGTCTGTAATCCGATCAAAAATCCAGGCTCCGTGATTATAGCAGTCGTTTTCGATGAAATGCCGGGCAAATTTACCAGAGTAGGGCAGCATGAAAAGACCCATCGCCGGAAGTAGCAGCACTCCTGAGAACAATAGTAATTTCAATAATATCTTTCTCATGCGTCAGAATTGAAAATAAATGAATTGCGGAGCCGAATTTAAAACTCCCAGCAACAGGATTGCTGCGGCAAAAAACACATAGATAGTCCGCCTGTTCATCAAGCTCAGGCGGGCCACTTTGTTGTCGAAATCACTATTCCGGATCAAAATTTCGGTTGTAATGAATAAAGGAAATCCGAATATCAGTGCTATTGCGAATTCCCTGAATTGGTTATTTTCATTGTAATTTTTAACGAAACGCCCGATGAAGTCGGTGTTCAAATCAGCGAGCTGCCTGATGATTTCTAAACTTTGGCTGAAAGAGCCTGAACGAAAAAATATCCAAGTCAGATTAACTAAAATGAAGGTCGTCAAAAAACCAATCCATCTGTTTGTTTTTATGGGCATGATCCAATCGTTGATCAATTTTTCGGTAACAAGGTATAGTCCATGAAGAAATCCCCAGATGATGAATGATGCTGCCGCGCCGTGCCACAAACCCGAAACGGTGAATGTTATTAAAATATTGATTGCCCACTTTTGTGCAGAAACCCGGTTCCCGCCAAGTGGAATATATACATAGTCGCGAAACCACGTTGACAGCGAGATGTGCCACCGTCGCCAAAAATTCTGGAAGTTTTTCGAAAAATATGGAAATTTGAAATTTTCCATCAAATCGAATCCCAACAGTCGTGCCGAACCGATGGCAATATCTGAATACCCTGAGAAATCGCAGTATATCTGGAATCCGAATAGGAAAGTTGCAGCAAACAGCTCAATTCCTCCGTATTGCGATGGCGAGGAATAAACGCGATCGACAAAATAGGCCAGCCGGTCGGCGATCACCATTTTTTTAAACAAACCGTACAATATAAACCGTAACCCTGAAATTATTTGTTCGCTGTTGAATCTTCGTTTTTCAAGGAACTGTGGTAACAAATGTGTTGCCCGTTCAATGGGGCCTGCCACCAATTGAGGGAAGAAAGCCACGAAAGTTAAAAATGAAATGTAGTCGTTTGTTGGTTTGATTTTGTTGCGGTAAACGTCGATGGTGTAGCTTAACGATTGAAAAGTGTAAAAACTCACACCAACCGGTAAGATTATTTTTAATGTTGCGACACTTGGGGTGAAGTTTAAAGTTTGGGCAAAAACCAGGATAGATTCAATAAAAAAATTGTAATACTTGAAAAATCCCAGAATTCCGAGGTTGAATAACAAACAAACTCCAAGCAGAAGTTTTCTTTTCGAAATGGTCGTTTGTTTTTGGATTGCCCGTCCGATGAAGAAATCGGCTGTTGAGCTGATGAAAATTAAAATCAGGAAACGTTCATCCCACCAACCGTAAAAACAGTAACTTGCCGCCAGCAAAAACAGGTTTTGAAGTTTAAATCTTTTACTTAAAAAGAACCAATAAACGGTAAAAACAGTGCAGAAAAACCAGAAATAGGTTAGCGTGTTAAACAGCATTCTTGTGTTTGATGTTTGCGTTTAGCTAATTTACTGATTTGGTGAGATCACTAAACTTCGCTAACGAAGTAGTTATACACAATAAGTTGTTGAAAATTATCAAAAAAACTTCAAAAACTATTTGATCGTTTGAAGAAAATGTACTTATTTTGCGGTCTGTTTGAAAAATGTGAGTTTCTGTAAAAAAATAAGGCAATGTCAAGAGTTTGTCAAATAACCGGAAAAAAAGTATTGGTGGGAAATAATGTTTCTCACTCAAAACGTAGAACAAAAAGGAAATTTCTTCCTAATCTGTTCAAAAAGAAGTTCTATTATCCAGAAGAAGATCGTTGGATTTCATTGACTGTTTCAGCAAATGGTATCCGTACAATCAACAAAATCGGATTGAACGCTGCATTGAAAAGTGCAAAAGAAAGTGGTATTATATCAACTATTTAATGCTTTGAGAGATGGCAAAGAAAGGTAATAGAATTCAGGTAATCATGGAATGTACCGAGCAAAAAACAAGTGGAGTTCCCGGAACTTCAAGGTACATCACCACCAAAAACAGGAAAAATACTCCTGAGCGTTTGGAAAAAAAGAAATACAATCCTAACCTAAAGCGAGTTACTGTACACCGCGAAATTAAATAACATATACTATGGCTAAGAAAGTAGTTGCATCATTACAAAAAGGTGCCGGTAAAGGTTACTCTAAGGTAGTTAAAATGGTAAAATCTGAAAAAACCGGTGCATATACATTTCAGGAAGAAATCGTTCAGAATGAAAATGTAAAGGATTATTTCAAGAAATAAGACAATTTTTCTCTATAGAAAAAAGCTTTCATCACCGATGAAGGCTTTTTTTATTGAACGTTGAATTTGTAAATTGCCGCGCTTAAAATTTCTATTACTATGGGTATTTTCGGTCTTTTTAACAGCAAGAAAAAAGAAAGCCTCGATCAGGGGCTTGCAAAAACCAAGGAAAGTGTTTTTTCAAAAATCAGCCGCGCCATTGTTGGTAAATCAAAGGTTGATGACGAGGTTTTGGATAATCTGGAGGAAATTCTGATTTCTTCGGATGTTGGTGTTGAAACAACCCTGAAAATTATCGAACGTATTGAAAAGCGCGTTTCTGCCGATAAATATCTCGGGACTTCAGAGTTAAACTCAATTCTGAAAGAAGAAATTGCCAGTTTGCTGGAAGAAAACAATTCAAGCGATTTGGACGATTTCGATCTTCCGGCAAGTAACGATCCATATGTAATCATGGTTGTTGATGTAAATGGTGTTGGAAAGACTACCACTATTGGGAAATTGGCTTATCAGTTTAAAGCTGCGGGTAAAAAAGTGGTTCTTGGTGCTGGCGATACTTTTCGTGCTGCTGCAATCGATCAGCTTCAGATTTGGGCCGATCGCGTGCAGGTACCAATTGTAAAACAAACGATGGGTGCCGATCCTGCTTCGGTTGCTTTTGATACGCTTTCTTCAGCCAAAGCACAGGGTGCCGATGTGGTTATTATTGATACTGCGGGCCGATTGCACAATAAGGTGAACTTGATGAACGAGTTGAGCAAGATAAAAACAGTAATGAAGAAAGTGGTTCCAACAGCACCAAACGAAGTTTTACTGGTATTGGATGGTTCAACCGGGCAAAATGCCTTTGAACAAGCCAAGCAGTTTACCAAAGCGACAGAAGTATCAGCGTTGGCATTGACAAAGCTTGATGGTACTGCCAAAGGTGGTGTGGTGATTGGGATTTC
>JACCEE010980454.1_pt1 | contig 12387 bp, 10 predicted proteins | sample 7449931 | NCBI WGS metagenome assembly JACCEE01 (sample SAMN15323457, study PRJNA562643) | freshwater metagenome | isolation source: river surface water | place: USA:Blue River Watershed | collected 2017-08-19 | reverse complement strand
TTCGACCTCTACGACACATTCGCCCCGCAGGGCCTCCAACATCGCTCCCTCTCCGCAGGCATCACCGTCCGCGATGGCGACGCCTGGGCTGTCCGCCTCGGCACGCACTTCCTCAGCCGCGTGATCGACCCCGAAGACGAAGGCATCGAAACCTACTCGCTCGAAGCCCGCACCAGGCTCAACGAAGTCTTCTCCCTCTACGGACGCGTCACCTACGACATCCGCAACGAACGCTTCGACGAGCAGCGCTACGGCATCTACCACAACCTCGATAACACTTGGCGCATGCGCTATGCCGTCAGCATTTACAACGGCCGCCGCCGCGAAAGCCACTTCGGCTTCAACATCAACATTGAGACCATCGGCTTCTAAGCCCGCGCAGGCGTGAGCATCGCCCATAGCCAGCGCCTGACGTTTCTCCGCCTCCTCGCCGCGCTGCGCCCGCACTGGCGCAGCGATGTCGCCCTGCCCGCGCGCATCCAAACCGCACTCCGCGGCGAGCGAGGAGTCGGCTCGCGCGACCGCCGCCTCTATCGCGAGCTCCTCTTCACCACCCTCCGCCACCTTCCGTGGCTGGAGCATTGTGACGACGACACCCTCGTCAGCCGGGTCGCGACCCTCGCCGCGGATCCACGCGCCACACACTGCGCCAGAGAAACCTTCGCCACGCCCGATTCGCTCGCCGGGCTCGACCGCACGCAATTATTGCCCGACTGGTTCCGCGCCGAGTGCCCCGCCGCATTCGAGCCACACCAGCTCGACACCCTGCTCACGCGCGCCCCGCTTTGGCTGCGCCTGCAAACCGACACTCCGGACGAAGTGTTCGCCGACTGGACCTCCCGCCAGTGGCAATGGACGCCGTCTCCGACCCTCGACGGCGCAGTCCGCCTCCACGATGAAGTCGACGTCACCCAGACCGAGCCCTACGAGCGCGGACAAATCGAGGTTCAGGATCTCGGATCGCAACTACTCCTCGCCGCCGTCGCCCCCCAGCCCGGCGGACGTTGGCTCGATGCCTGCGCCGGCGCAGGCGGCAAAACGCTCCAACTGGCGCGCCTCCTCGGCCCGACCGGTCGCATCGCCGCCCACGACATCCGCCCCGCCGCACTCGCCGAGCTTCAGATGCGCGCGCGGCGCGCCGGCGTCGCATCTAGGATTGAGACCACGGGAGCGCCCTCTGGCCTGTTCGACGGCGTCCTCGTCGATGCGCCGTGTAGCGGCTCTGGCACTTGGCGCCGCTCCCCGCACCTCAAGTGGGTGACCACACCGGCCACCATCACACGCGCCGCGACCACCCAGCGCACCCTTCTCGATCGATTCGCAAGGCACGTCCGCCCCGGCGGACAGCTGGTGTACGCCACCTGCTCGCTCTGCCATCAGGAAAACGAAGCCACCGTCGCACACTTTCTGGAGACTCACCCCGAGTTCGCCCCCGCCCCCTTTGCGCAGACCTTCGGGCTCACGCCCACCTCCCGCGGCCTCACCATCTGGCCGGCCGCGCACGACACCGACGGCTTCTTCGTCGCGCACCTGCGCCGCCGCACGGTTTGATTTTTCCATTGCCGCGACAATTCCGCCGCCAAGCATCGCCACTCCGTGCTTCCCGACGCCGAATATCGTATCAAGCTGCCGGTCTTCGAAGGCCCTCTCGACCTCCTCCTCTTTCTCATCCGGAAGAACGAGCTCGATATCTACGATATTCCCATCGAGTCCGTCACCCGCCAGTACATTGACGCGCTGCACACCATGCAGCAGCTCGACCTCGAAGTCGCCGGCGACTTCTTCGTCATGGCGGCGACCCTCATGGAAATCAAAAGCCGCATGCTCCTCCCGCGCGGCTCCGCGGCCACAGACCCCGATGCCGACGACGAAGCAGTCGATCCGCGCTGGGAACTCGTCCACCAGCTCATCCAGTACAAGAAGTTCAAGGAGGCCGCCGCCAAACTCGACGAGCTCAGCCGCTCCCGGCACGACCTCATGGAGCGCTACGTCGAGTCCGCCATCGTCAAACTCGACGAGCGCCCCCTCAAAAACGGCGACCGCATCGAGCTCTGGAACACGTTTAACATCATCCTCCGCCGCCTCGCCGAGAAGCTCGTCGTCGGCGAGATCAAGGACGAGCAGGTCACCGTCGCCGACCAGATGGAAATGATCCTCCACCGCGTCCGCACCGAAAAGACCTTCCTCTTCACCGAGCTCTTCCCAGGTAAGATCACCCTGCGCGTGCTCGTGGCCACGTTCATCGCCGTGCTTGAGTTGACCCGCCTCCGCCGCCTGCGCGTCGCCCAAGACGAAGCGTTTTCCGACATCCACATTCACGCCGTCGAAGAGGTCGCCCTCGACCCACTCCCGCCGGCCGAACCCTCCGCCGACGCACTCATCTCGTGAGCAAGGAAAACACCCAACCACGCGCCTCCGGACTTCTCGGCGTCGGCCTCGACGCCACCGATGGGCACAAACGCATCACCCGTGGCGAAAAATTCGTCCTCGTCGGCGGCTCCGAAGAAACCCACGGACGCATGACCGAGACCGTGATCAAAACCTTCGAGGAGCTCAAACGCCGCGACAAAGACCTGCATCAGGTCGAGCCCAAGGAGCTCGCCGACATCCTCCACAAATCCACCCCCCGCTAGACCCACGCGATTGCGTTTGGCGGCAAAGCCTTTTCACTCTCAGCACAACCCACCCATTATGGCAGACAACATCATCAATCTTTCCTCTGAAACCTTCGAAGAAGTCATCGCCAGCGCGACGACCCCGGTCCTCGTCGATTTCTGGGCTCCTTGGTGCGGGCCCTGCAAGGCGATCGCCCCCATCCTCACCGAGCTCGCCACCGAGTTTTCCGGCAAACTCCGGATCGCCAAGGTCAACATCGACGACGACGGCAACGACACCATCGCTGCCAAGTTTGGCATCCGCGCCATTCCCACCATGCTGCTCTTCAAAAACGGCAAAGTGGCCGAGCAGATCGTCGGCATGGTGCCCAAGGCATCCCTACAGGACAAAATCAAAGCCCAGCTCTGAGCTGCTACTCGCCCCCTTCGACCCGCCGATTCCGGCGGGTTTTTTATTGTCCGCACACGAGCCAACCGGAAAGGCCCAGGGCATAGGCCGCCAAGTACATCCCGGTAAACCCGAGGAGCCGGATTAGCGCCTGGGGCGACTCCGCCCGCCGTAACATCCGGAACTGCCGCCAGGCTACCCAGCCACCCACACAGACCAACGGTGCGAGCCAGCCCCACGCCCCGAGGCCCGATACCGCCAACCAGACGGGCACCCCAAGCGCCACCGCATGAGCCAGCAAAAACTGACCCTGCGCAAAATTGCGACCAAACCGCACCACCAACGTGCGTTTTCCTGCCACACGGTCGGTCTCCACATCCCGGTAATTGTTGGCAACAAGGATATTTGCAGCCAAGGCGCCAATCGCCACCGCGACCGCCCAGACATCCCGGGTGGGCCAGCCCGCCTGCACAAAAAACGTAGCCCCCACCGCCACCAATCCGAAGAAAATAAACACAAACACATCGCCCCAACCGTGATAGCCGAGCGGATAAGGCCCGCCGGTATACGCGATTCCACAAACCACGCTCGCGACCCCGACACCGATCAACCACCCGCCCCCCCAAGCTAAAAGCGACAAGCCAACCAGGAACGCCAAACCGAAGGCCCCGTACATCGCCCGGCGCATCGTCGCGGGCGACACCAGCCCGGCCGCCACGGCCCTCCGGGGGCCCACCCGCGCCGCCGTATCAGCGCCCTTCACGAAATCAAAATAGTCGTTGGCGAAATTAGTCCCGATCTGGATCAGCAGGGCAAAGCTCAGGCAAATCGCCGCCGCCAGCCAATCGACATGCCCAGACCGCCAAGCCAACGCCGTGCCCACAATGACAGGAGCCACCGCCGCCGGCAATGTACGCGGGCGCGAGGCCTCCACCCATATCCGCAATTTCGAAGGAGTGTCGGTCACAGGGAGACCAAAACAAAACGTTCCGGCCCTGTGTCAAAGTCGGAACGCCCGCCCGGCTAGAACTTCATCTCGCCATGCAGCAGGCGGTCGCCCAGCAACTTGCTCGCACGTTCCAGAACCTCCGGCATCGCCGCATCAAGCGTCTCAGGCGTGAACCCCCACTCGATCAAAACCGGCGAGTTGAAATCGAACAAAAATCCATCTTCGGCAACGCCTGCGCCAATCGACGCCGCGATGTACTTGCCGGCATGCACATGCACCGTCAGCCCCAAAACCGCCTCCGGCATGTCCGGCGTGGGCGTCTGCGTGCGAGTGACTGCCACAAGCGACGGCGGGAAATTCCAACGGCGCAGGAGCTCCGAGCCGACCTCCATGTAATCGAAGCCGAGAATCTCCTTTTCGGCGTGGTCCCACGAGCAATGGTGCAACGCACAATACTGCCTCATGGCCGGGAAATTCTCGGCGCAGGAGTACGCGATCGCGAGCTTGCCGATCTCAATGAGCAACCCGGCGGTATAGGCCGTCGAGGGATCGACCCGCCCCGTCTGCCGGGCCAGATACTCTGAAGCGACCGCCGTCACGAGCGAACGCCGGCAAAAATCTCCGGGCTCCCACAAAAAGCCGCCGACGGGAAAACTCATCCAGCGACCGGCCAGCGACAATGCGGCCAGGCGATAAATCTCCCTTGAGCCCAAGCGCACGACCGCCTCAGCAATCGACTCCACACGGCGCCCGGACGCCCCAAAGAACGCCGAGTTTGCGATGCGCAAGGTCCCACCAGCCAGCGCAGTGTCCATGCAAATGATCTCCTCAACGTCCTGCGACGAGGAGTTCTCATCCTCCAGCACCTTGATCAGGCGGGGAAGCAAAACAGGAGAGCAAGGCAGCCGCTGAGCTCGCTCGCAGACTTGTGTGATGGTGGGGATGGACATGAATCGGGGTAAACTTGGCGGCGGATCAGGACGCAGAACCTGTAGCAAAAAGCGACGCCGGGTCGAGAATGAGTGCGATATTTCCATCGCCCAAAATCGCGCCACCGGCAACACCGATCATCCCCTGCAGGAAGGCCCCCAGATTCTTGATCACCACTTCCTGCTTGCTCACCATCTCATCGACGAGCAGCGCGGCGACGCGGCCATTGGCCTCCACGATCACCACAATGCCATCCCACGGGTCCTCAATCGCCCCAGTGATTCCAAAGCGACGATGGAGCCGGTGCAGCGGAATGATCCGCCCACGATGATCCATCAATTCACCGCGCCCATGGACGGACGAGAACATGCCCTTTTCCGGGCGCAAAGCCATCTGCACCGAGGTGCTCGGCAGGATAAACCGATCCACGCCCACCCGTACGACGAGGCCGTCGATGATGGCCATCGTCAGCGGCAGCTTGATGCGGAAGATCGTCCCGCGGCCCACCTCGCTATCGATTTCCACCTTGCCACGCAGCTTCTCGATGTTGCGTCGCACCACATCCATGCCGACGCCACGACCGGAGACAGCTGTCACCTTCTCCGCGGTCGAAAAACCAGGCAGGAAGATGAAGTTGAGAATCTCCTCCTTGGGGTACTGGGCGTTTTCCGGCACCAGTTTATTTTGCCGGGCCTTCGCCAATACCTTGGCCGGATCGATGCCGTGGCCATCGTCGGTCAGCTCAATGATGATATTGCTGCCCTGATGGTAGGCCTTGAGTTGGAGCGTGCCGTTCTCCGACTTGCCAGCGGCGAGGCGCTCCGCAGGCGTTTCCAGCCCATGGTCCAGGGAGTTGCGAACCATGTGGACGAGTGGATCGGCAATTTCCTCGACGACCGTGCGGTCGACTTCGGTCTCGTCGCCACTCGTCACGAACGTCACCTTCTTGCCGAAATCGCGGGCCAGATCGCGCGCCAGGCGCTCCATCTTCTGGAACGTCGGCTTCACCGGCACCATGCGCAACGACATCGACGTGTGCTGCAAATCCTTGGTGATGCGACCGAGCTGGGCGACATTGCGCTGCAACGGCGAGCCATCTTCGGTGACCGCGCGGGCGGATTCGACGAGCTGGCTCTGCACAATAACGAGCTCGCCGACCACATCCATCAGGCTGTCGAGCTTTTCGGTGTTCACACGCACCGTGCTCGCCACACCCGGAGGCGTCACTGCGCCACCTGCTTTCGGGGCGCTGGCGGTCTTGGCAGCCGCGACAGGCTCTTCCGCCGCAACGACAGGCGACGCGGGAGTGGCCGCAGCGACGGCCGGAGCCGGGGGCGGCGTCTGGGCAGCCACAGGCGCAGGGACCTGCACCGCGACGACGGGCGGTGGCGCAACCGGCTGGGGCGCAGGCACCGCCACGGGGTTGGCCGCCAAAAGCTTCACCGTGCGAATCAGATGGCTGACGGGAATGATCTCATCAGGTTGCTGGCCGGTCTCGAGGGCCCGCGTGATCTGTTGCACCATCGCCTGCACGGCATCTCGGCTTTGCAAAACCGCGGTGATGATGGTGGGGTTGAGCCGTAACTCATTGTTGCGAGCCTTGTCGAGGAGCGACTCCACCTCATGCGTCAGGATGTGCATGGGCTTGAGCTGCAAAAAGCCGGAGACGCCTTTGATCGTATGGAAAGAGCGGAAGATCGAATTGAGAGCGTCCCGATCATCGGGAGTCGTGTCCAAAGTGAGCAACGCGGCCTCAATCTGCGAAAGGTGGTCAAGCGCCTCGGCATGAAACTCGCCGAGCAACTCCTGGTTCTCCTCCATGTGGAGATCGAGAAGCGTGTCCACCGAGGGATCGAGGCCCGCCGGCGCCGAAGCACTCGGAGCGGGCTTGGCTTCCACGGCCTGGCTAGAGGGCGCAGGTGCAGACACCGCCCCACCACCCAGAGCTGGGACGGGTTGGCCGGCCTTGAGCGCCGCCAATGTCGAGGGCAACCAGCGCACCAAATCGCGCACCGCGGTCAACGTCGGCTCATCGAACGGCAGGGCGGAATCGAGTCGCTGCTCCAGCTTGGCATGCAACTCCTTGACGGGTTTCAGTACGACCGGCTCCAAGCTGGCCTGTTCAGCCAGTTCGCCGATCAGGCTGTACGTCGGGATCAGCCCTTCATCGCTGCCGGCTTGCGCCAGGACAGATTCGGCTGCGAGGCGGTTGATCGTGTCTTCAAAGGCCGAAAGGGTTTCTTGAGGGATAGGCATGCCGCGGAAAGAGTGTTTACTAACTTCGGACGACGCCGGGAAAACTTTATGGTTTTCCGGTTAAAGCCGGTATCCGTTGGGTCGATTATCCCCCAGTCACCGGACTCCACTGCGTCCAGCCAAGCTTCAAAGAATATGACAACCTCCTCTCCCTCCAAAGAGTTTAAAACAGCAGCCACCGCGACGAAGTACCTGACGGTCACTCTCGAAAATGAGAGCTACGGGATGGCGGTACTCAAGGTTCGCGAAATCATCCGCCTCCAGAAAATCACCCCGGTCCCCCAAATGCCGGCTTACGTGAAGGGTGTCATCAATCTGCGCGGCCGCGTCATCCCCATCGTCGATCTGCGTCTCAAGTTCGGCCTGAAAGCCGAAATTGCCGACCGCACCTGTATCGTCGTCGTCCAAGTGAGCCTGCCCACCGGCACCAATGTCCAGATGGGGCTCATCGTCGACAGCGTCGAAGAAGTCGTCACCCTCAACTCTGATGAGATTGAGCCGACGCCTGAGTTTGGCACCAAGATCGACACGACCTACCTGCTCGGAATGGCAAAGGTGAAGGGCGTGGTAAAAACCCTCCTCGATATTGATCGCGTCATTGCCCCCGAGGCCGTCGAGCGCATGGCTCGCGCAAGCTAAGCGCCTTCAAAGCAAAGGCACAGAGCCATCAAGACAGGCGAGGCATCCCCTCGCCTTTTTTGTTGCCCGGCTGACGCATCAGGGCACGGGGAAAATCCCATCAGGGACAACTGCACCACGCCAGGTGCGAAGCGATCACACCTCGTCGAGCACGATGCGGAGACGTTCGCAGATTTCGTCGAGCCGGTACGGTTTGGCGATAAAGTCGCGCTGACCGAGCTTGGTGAGCTCGCTGCGCAGCTCCTTGGTGATGTGCCCGCTCACGACCAGCACGCGAACCTGCGGCCGCAAACGTTTGAGCTCCCGATACACATCGAGCCCCGCTAGCTCCGGCACATTCAGATCGAGCAACACCGCATCGATCACGTTTTGCCGGTCCTCAATGTAGCGCACCGCCTCCCGCCCATCGGCGACACAGTGGACGCGGTATCCGCACGGTTCGAGCACGCCGGTGAGCAACCGGCGCAAGCTCATCTCATCCTCGACGATCAACAACGATTCGGACCCGTGGGGCAGCACATCCGACCGCCTGCCCGCGGGCGCTTTGGCAAACGGATCCGCCGATTCGCCCGACGCTGGCAGATACACCGCAAAGGTCGTACCGGTGTCCGTCGAGCTCTCAACGTCGAGCACCCCATGGTGGTTGAGCACGATGCTGTAGACCATGGACAACCCGAGCCCGGTGCCGCCGGAGTTCTGTTTCGTCGTAAAAAACGGCTCGAAGAGGTGCGACTTCGCTTCGTCCGAGATACCAGACCCGGTGTCCGAGATACGGAGGCACACATAGCGCTGATCGGGATCGGCCCCGAGTTTAGAAATCTCTGCACCCGAAACCGCGCGCGTCGCCAGAGTGAGCCGGCCGCCCTTGGGCATGGCATCGCGCGCATTCACGCAAAGGTTCATGATGATCTGCTGCAGCTGATTCGGGTCTGCGGGAATCGAGGGCAGGTCCTCATTGAGATCGTAATCAATCGTGATCGTCCGAGGAAACGTCTCGCCGACGAGCGAACCGAACTCGCGCACGACCTTGTTGAGCGAAACCGCGCGCAACCGGACCTCGGCTTTGCGGCTAAACGAGAGGATGCGCTGCACCAAGCCCGCCGACCGCTGCGTCGCACTGTGAATCTCGTGCAGATGGCGCCGCAGCGCCTCGTCGGCGCCCGCGCCCGACACCCGCGCGAGGCACACCTCCGTGTACCCGCTAATGATCGCCAAGAGGTTGTTGAAATCGTGCGCAATCCCGCTCGAAAGCGTCCCTAGGCTCTCCATTTTTTGTGCCTGCCGCAGCTGGCTTTCCAAGCGCTTGCGCTCGGTGATGTCTTCCTTGAGGCAAAGAAAATGCGACACGCCGCCGCGCCCGTCCGCGACCGGCGAGACAAGGGCGGACTCCCAGACAAACGTCCCGTCCTTTCGGCGCGTACGAAGTTCACCGCGCCAGTCCCGGCCGGAGTGAATCGTTTCCCAAAACACACGATATGATTCGTCGTTCTCATGCCCCTCGCGCAGCAGAGGCATGTCTGCCGACAACACCTCCTCCAGCGTAAATCCACTCACTTCGGTGAACTTCGGATTCACGTACTGCACGTGGCCCGCGGGGTCCGTGATGATGATCGACACCGGGTGTTGCCCGACGGAATTCGTCAGTCGGTAGGTGTATTCGTCCGACATCCGCTGTTTGGTCACATCGCGACCGATTGCCCGATACAGGCCAGAAAGGCCCTCGGGGGAAACCACCGCAGTCTCTTCCCACACCATCCACCGCCAGCCCTGAGCCGTCAGCCAACGCGTCTCATGCTCCACTCGATAGGGTTCGGCATCGAGTTTGGCGACCAGCGCAGCCCAATTCGCACGATCCTCAGAATGCAAAAGTGATGCAAATTCACGCCCAAACCAAGCTGCAGGTGTCCGGCCAAATTTGCGCGCGAAAGCCTGGTTCACCGCCACAATCTGGCCCGAGGTATCGCGCACACAGGCGAAAAAAGCGCTGTGATCCCATGGCGCCACCGCGGCTGCCGCCGGATCCTGGGCACAGGAGCAGCGCGGGGAGTCCAGAGTGGTTTCGCCTGAGGTTTCTTCGCTCATAACACGTTTATAAAACGTGTTAGATAAGGCCATTCAACATCGAGGGCAAGCGCTGAAGACTATTCGAGAGGGCCGCACGCGCCACGCTGCTCTCACTGGCATTCGTGCCATACAGGATGCGCCAGCCGGACAGCTCCAACCAAGCCGACTCGGGCAGCGGCGGCACGAGCTCCATGCCCGCGGAGATGCCGGCGGTGCGCACCGCTTGATCGGCCACCTGCACGGCCGCCGCATACGCCGCATATTCTCCGGCATTCTCGGGATCGTTATGATGCAGGATTGCATTAACGATTTCGGGAGCCAGCCGGTGGCGCTGCAGATAATAAGCGCCCACGCGGGCATGATCCCAGCCGATCAACTTTCGCTCGCACGCGCACACCTCAAGCGTGGTGCGAGCCGGCTGCGCGACCACGCGCGCAAACTGCTCAGGGAATGTCGTGGCCAGCACGACCTTGCCGACATTGTGCAACAGCCCGATGATATAGTCCGTATCGTCGTCGATCAGAATCGAGGTCGTCGTCGCCAAAATCTCGCGGGTCATGATCGCAGATCCCACCGAGTGGCGCCACAGTTCCGACCACGGCAGCGAAGGCGCCGCGGACTGCAACTGATTGAGCTCCTCGATGACGGGTGTCGCACGAGCCAGCTCGCGAATCTGACGCAGGCCCAAGTAAAAAATCGCCTCCTCGATATTGTTCACCTTCGCCGTCAGATCGAAAAACACGGAATTGACCATGCGCAACAGGCGGGCCGTCAACGAAGGATCGCGCTGGATGACCTCGGCGATTTGCGAGATGTAGCTTTTGTCCGAACTCACCAGCTCGCCGAGTGCACGATTGATGCTCCCGAGCGAGGCGAGCTTGGGGCACGCATCAATGCGACGAGAGATTTCGGCGTCATTGAAAGGCTCCGCAGCCGGGGTGGATTTCGCGAACGGTTGAGACATGATCGATCGCAAGCAGGACGGTTGTGCGGTTTAGCATCGGTCCAGCCAACTTCAAAATTTAGGATGCCCATTAAAAAAAGCGGGAGCCCGGCAGGTCCGGACTAGCCAATCAGCGATATACGTGTTTCTCACTTTCCTGCCCGCGCTGCCCGCGCCCGTCCAAGTCCACCCACGCACCCGTGCCCCCTTCCCTCGCACGCCTCCTTCAAGACGCGCTGGCTCACCATCAGGCCAACCGATTCGCTCAAGCCAACGCCCTTTACGCGCAAGCTCTGCGCATCGCGCCCGGCAACTTCGACGCACTGCACCTAGCCGGCACGCTCGCCCTCCAGCAAAACCGCCCCGCCGAGGCCCTGCCCCTGCTCACACGAGCCCGCCGCGCCGATCCCAAATCCGCCATTTGCGCGCTCCGTCTCGGCGTCGCACTCCAGGCACTCGACCGGCTCCAGGAAGCCGAAACCCAGCTGCGTGCGAGCCTCGCGCTCGTCCCCAAAGCGCCCGATGCCTGGATGCACCTCGGTATCGTGCTGGAACGTCAAAATCGTCCGGCCGACGCAATCGCCGCCCTGCAAAAGGCCATTGAGCTCAACCCCCGGCACTCTGAAGCGATGGAGCAACTCGGCACTCTGCTGACGGCCACCCAGGGAGCCGCCGCAGCCGAGCCGATCTTCCGAAAACTCGTCTCCCTGCAACCGAACAGAGCCTCCGCCTGGAGCAACCTCGGCATCACCCTAGGCAATATCGGCGAGCTCGGCGAAGCGCTCACTTGCTTCGAGCGTGCGCTCGCCCTCGAACCCAGACTCGCCCACGCCCACGCAGGGCAAGGCCTCACCCTCGAACGCTGTTACCGCCTCCCGGAAGCCCTTGCCGCCTATAGCCGGGCAATCGACTGCAACCCCAGCCAATACGATGCGCAAAGCGCCCGGCTCCTCGGGCTGCACTACCTCCCGGACATCCCGCGGGAGCAGCTTTTTGCCGAGCACGTGCAAACCGGTCAGCGCATGGCTGCCACCCTGCCAAAGTCCTGCCTGTCGGCCCAGGTCCCCGCACGCCCCGCCACCCGCACGCGCCTGCGACTCATCATCCTCTCCGCCGATCTCCGCGCACACTCCGTCGCCTATTTTCTCGAACCGCTTCTCGCGCACCTCGACCGCACCGCATTCGAGGTGATTCTCTATCACGACCACGCCAAAGTCGATGCCATGACCGAGCGCCTCCGCTCCCTCGCCGACGAATGGCGCTACATCGCCGCCGCGCCCCACCACGCCGTTGCCGCCCTTCTGCGCAACGATGCTCCCGACATCCTTCTCGACCTCGCCGGCCACACTGGCCTCAACCGCATCGCCCTTTTTTCTCAGCGCTTCGCCCCGGTCCAAGTTACCTACCTCGGCTACCCCGACACGACCGGCATGCCCGCGATGGACTACCGGCTCACCGACCCCTTTGCCGACCCACCCGGCGACTCCGACGCGTTCAACACCGAGACTCTCGTCCGGTTTCCCGCCACGGCTTGGTGCTACGCGCCACCTCTGAGCGCCCCCGACCCCGCCGCCCCCCCCCGCCCCAGCTTCGGAAACATCAC
>JACCEE012714664.1_pt1 | contig 12389 bp, 10 predicted proteins | sample 7449931 | NCBI WGS metagenome assembly JACCEE01 (sample SAMN15323457, study PRJNA562643) | freshwater metagenome | isolation source: river surface water | place: USA:Blue River Watershed | collected 2017-08-19 | reverse complement strand
GTCAGTATGCAATAAAAACACCTTGCGGTAAAGTACCCGATTGGATATGATGGCTTCATGCGTTATAACCTGCCTGAAAACCTCAAGGGTTTTCGAATTCATATGGTAGGCGTTAAGGGCACAGGTATGGCTGCCCTGGCCGAACTTCTCGTTTCGCGCGGGGCGATTCTCTCGGGCAGCGATGTCCCTGAGGTTTTTTACACCGACGAAATCCTAAAAAACCTCGGAATCGCCGTCAAAACGCCTTTTGCGCCCGACAATATCGAGCCCGACGTTTCGTTGATCATCCATTCCGCCGCGTATAAGCCGGAGACGAATGCCGAGCTGAAGGAAGCGATTCGCCGAAAAATCCCCTGCATCCTGTACTCGGATGCCTTGGGCGATTTCTCGTCCCATAGCTTCTCTTGCGGCATCGCCGGGGTTCACGGGAAGACTACGACCACGGGAATGGCGGGAACGCTCGTCCGAGCGCTCGGCCTCGACGCATCAGCCCTAGCCGGAAGCGTGATCTCGAGCTTTGGGAATCATTGCACGATGATAAACGGCTCGAAGTACTTCATCGCGGAAACTTGCGAGTATCAGCGCCATTTCATGGAATTCCACCCGCGCAAAATCCTCCTCACGAGCATCGAAAGCGATCACCAGGACTATTACCCAACCTACGAGTCGATTCTTTCCGCTTTTATGCAGTACATCGACCTTCTTCCCCAATTCGGCGAGCTCATTTACTGCGCGGACGATCCCGGAGCCTGCGAGGCCGCCAAGATGATCTTCTCGAGCCGACCCGACATCGTATTTACAGCCTATGGCGAAAAGGCGATCGGCGACTATCAGCTCACGGTTAAGGGCATCCGCAACGAACGCCTCGTATTCGGCCTCAAGGGTTTCTCCGGCGAATTCAAGCTACGCATACCCGGAAGGCACAACGCCCTCAACGCGGCGGGTGCCATCGCGCTCGCGGTTAGCCTCGCGAAGGATTCCGGTCGAAGCCTCGATTTTACCGAGATCGGCGCCCTTCGCGAGGGACTCGAGTCATTCGCGGGCTCTCGCCGCCGGAGCGAAATCGTCGGCGAGGCGAGCGGCGTCCTCGTCATCGACGACTACGGCCACCATCCAACCGCGATTAAGACGACGCTCGCGGGCCTGCGGGAATTCTATCCCGGCCGTAGGCTCGTGGTGGATTTTATGTCTCACACCTATTCACGGACCGCTGCCTTGCTCGACCAATTCGCCACGGCGTTCCCCTCCGCCGACGAGATCATACTCCACAAAATCTACGCCTCCGCCAGGGAAAAGTACGACGGGACGGTTACCGGAAAGACGCTCTACGAACTCATCAAAAAGAAGCATAAGAACGTCCAGTACTTCGAGGAAGTGATGGATGCGCGCGACTATCTCGCGAAAAGCCTGAAAGGCGGGGATCTTTTCGTCACCATGGGCGCGGGAGACAACTGGCAGATCGGCAAGGCCGTTCTCGAGGATCGGAGGGCAAAATGAAAAGCATGACGGGTTACGCCTTCCGGGAAGTCTCCGCGGGCGACGTTACCGTATCCGTAGAGCTTAAGAGCTATAACTCACGCTTTCTCGACCTTCAGGTCAACGTGCCTTTTTGGCTCGGCAGGCTGGAAAACCGCGTGCGCGAATACGCCACGAGCCGAATCCTTCGGGGGAAGGTCGAGCTTTCGGTCAAAGTCAAGGAACGATCCTCGAATCTCATGGTCACGCCCGACGTCGACGCGGCTCGCGCGTACATGAAGGCAGTCGCCTCGATCGCCGAGGCCATCGGTCATCAGGAACGCATTCCCCTCTCGCTCATAGTGGCGCAGGAAGGCGTCCTAAAGACCGACCGTGCCCTGGACGTGGACGCGTACTGGGACAAAATCACGCCCGTGCTATCCGAGGCCTTCGCCGAATTCGACCGTTGCCGGGAGATAGAGGGAAAGGCACTTCAGGCGGATATCGTCGCGATGATCGCCAAAATCGAGGGAACGGCCGATGTCGTCTCCTCGTGGCTCCCCGAAATGGAGCGGATCTTCAAGGAGAATATCCGGCAAAGATTCTCGGACATCGTGGGTACGGCGGTTGACGAGCAGCGCGTTTTGCAGGAAACGGCCGCGCTCATGGTTAAATACACCATCAACGAGGAGATCGTTCGGCTCCGCGCGCATCTTGCGAGCCTTAAAAAGGAAATCGCGGAAAACCCCGCACCGGGAAGGAAAACCGACTTTATCTGTCAGGAAATCAATCGTGAGGTTAACACTATCGGATCCAAGAATCAGATACTCGAGGTAGGCCAGGCCGTAATAGAGGCGAAAGACGCCCTCGAGAACATTCGCGAACAGATGCGCAACATAGAGTGACGGAGATACAATGATACACGGATATTACGTCCCCGAGGGGAAAGAGGTACGCGTCGCGATTTCGGGCCGATCAGGCTGCGGCAACACGACTGTTTCCAGGCTCCTCGCGGAAACCCTGGATATTTCCTTCATCAATTACACCTTCAGGAGCCTTGCGCAGGAACTCCGCATGCCGCTCGCGGAAATAATCGAAAAGGCGAAAACGGACTTTACCTTCGATCGCATGGTCGACACGAAACAGGTGGAGCTCGCCCGGGCATCATCGTGCGTGCTGGGCTCGCGCCTCGCGATCTGGATGCTCTCCGAGGCCGATATCAAGGTGTATCTGACGGCCTCCGAAGAGGTACGTGCGCGCCGCATTACCTCGCGCGAGGGCGGGAATTTCGAGGAGCACCTTAAATTCACCGCGATGAGAGACTCCGAGGATACAAGGCGATACCTTGAGCTTTACGCGATCAATAACACCGACTACGGCTTCGCCGACATCGTGATCGACACGGAAACCCACGTTCCCGAGGAGATCGCCCTCACGATCCTCGCCCGACTGCAGGAGAAGGGCCTCGTCGCGCGTGGTTGAGCTTTCCCCATCCGAGATCACCGCCTTCCAAGCGACCATTCTCGGGCACTTTAACGAGACGGGACGCTCGTTTCCTTGGCGCGAGACGCGCGACCCCTATGCCATTCTCGTATCAGAAATGATGCTTCAGCAAACGCAGACCGATCGGGTCGTGCCGAAATACCTCGCTTGGCTAGAGGCCTTCCCCGACGCGAAGGCTCTCTCGGAAGCGCCCCTTTCCGCGGTCCTGGGGCTCTGGGTCGGGCTCGGGTATAATCGACGGGCCCGTTTTCTCCATGAGGCATGCAAGCGCGTGGTTATCGATCTAGGCGGAATCTTTCCGCAAGAACCGGATAGATTACGCGAACTTCCCGGGATTGGCCCGTACACCGCGGCCGCCGTGTCCACTTTCGCATTCGGAAAACCCAACGTATTCATCGAGACGAACATTCGCTCGGTGTATATTTTTTTCTTTTATCCGAACGCGGAAACCGTACCCGACTCCGAACTGATGCCCCTAATCGCGAAGACGATGAACGCACGGGACCCTCGCTCCTGGTATTACGCATTGATGGATTATGGCGCGGAACTCAAAAAGAAAGTTAAAAACCCCAATCGGAAAAGCGCCCATTACTCCAAGCAATCCAAGTTCGACGGTTCGCTCAGGCAAGCGAGGGGAGCCATCGTCCGCATTCTTGACGCGAGCGGGCGCAAAACCCTCGAGGACATCGCCTGCGAGGCCGAGATCGAGTACGAACGGATCAAGAAGGCCGCGGAAGGCCTTTTGGGGGAAGGACTTATCGCGAAGGAAGGGGATACTTTCCGTATCGGGGATTGACATGGAAGGCCGTTTTTTGCTATAAAGACAGTGCGCTGACTCAGTAAGCAAGCGCCAATAGAGCGGATGTCGTATAACGGCTATTACCCCAGCCTTCCAAGCTGGAGACGAGGGTTCGACTCCCTTCATCCGCTCTATTGGCGCTTTTTTTTACCCACAAACCTTCATTGACAATCAAAATTTGCGATGCTATTATGTAAATATTCCATTGATTAATACATGGGTGGTACGTCATGCATGATTCCCTGCTCTATGAGTCAATTCTGGACAAGTCTGCGGCGTTCATGTGCGTGCTCGATTCTAGCGGCGCCATCATAACGATCAATGAGCGTTTCGCGCGCATTATGGGGAAAAACGGACATGAGGCGCTCGTCGGCCAAAAGGCGATCGACGCGGTTCAGGGAAGCGTAGAGCTTAAGTCTTTTTTCCAAACCGTAACGACGAGCACGAGCGATTCCCCGTTTAGCGGTACGATAGTTCAGTCGATCCATCGAACTGCCGAAAAGCCGCTTTGGGTCAAGTTCGACATTTCAAACGTACATTCATCCGTCCACGGGGTTTGCGCCTTAATCGTCGGGTCCGACATCTCGGAGGAGATTCAGGCCCGAAGGGAAGCCGAACAGAAAGCGCACGAGCGCAGCACCTTCCTAGTCCGCATGGGACACGAGCTCCGGACGCCCCTTAACACCGTTCTGGGCTACGCGCAACTCCTAAACGGCCTAGAGGGACTTTCCCCGGTCGCGAAGGAATACCTTTCGACGATTATCTCCAACGAGAACAGCCTTCTCCACCTGCTAAACGACGTACTGGAGCTTTCAAAGTACGAATCAGGCCAAACCGTCGCCTTGCTCACCGAAACGAATATTCGAAAGTTAATCCAGAACGTGACGCAATCCTACATCGAACAGTTTGGCAAGAAATACCTTTCGCTTACCGTTGAGTACAAGACGGACATGCCCGAGGCGATCCTGACCGATTCGCAGAAGGTAACCCAGGTACTCTCGAATATCATCGGCAACGCCCTAAAATTCACGAGAAAGGGCGGGGTGACCGTCACGGTATCCTGTGGTCAAATGATCACCATCGACGTTGAGGACTCTGGAATAGGCATAGACCCCGAGGATTCGCGCGATCTATTCGAGTTCTTCGCGCAGACGGGAAATTCCAAGGAGCACATGATGGGCACGGGCATTGGCCTCGCCATCGCGCGCGTTTTCGCCCGCATGCTCGGCGGAGACGTGATTCTCCTGCGCTCGGGACCCGACAAGGGATCAGTATTCCGCTTTACGTTTGAAGCAAAACCGGTCGTTACCGCGAAGAAATCCAGTCTTTCGATTTCAGACTACACCCAGATTACCGGGATCAGCAAACCCTGCAAGGTACTTCTCGTCGATGACGTTGACATCAACCTCGCGATGCTGGAAATATTCCTCTCTCCCGCTGGGTTCGACGTAAGCATCGCGGTAAACGGCGTAGAGGCCGTCGAGAAGTTCAAGTCGTTTGGACCCGATATCGTTTTTATGGATCTTATCATGCCAGAAAAGGACGGATTCGAGGCAACGAGGGATATTAAGGCGCTTAACCCGAATATCCCGGTTATTGCGCTGACGGCCAGCATCGTGGACAGCGTAAAGGAACAGGCTTTGGAAGCGGGCGTTAACGATTTTATGAGTAAACCGTTTATTCCGGAGCGTCTTTTCGAGATAATCGCCGAGCATACCGGCACCGGTTACGTTCTTAAATAATCAATCTGGAAAAGCCCGTGCGCGATTGCGCTCGGGCTTCGTATTCAACGTTAGTAGTGCAGGCCAATCCCAATTATGATATCATAGAGGGATTTTCCGTCCCTCTCAGACAACCTTTTCATGGAAAAACCCTTAGTCGCGAGTTCAACCAAATCATAACCAAAGCAAGCCCTTCCGTAGATGCTCCGCATTTTCTTCGGGAAGATTATCATTTCTAGGCCTCCCGAGTAAAAGCCGTCGGCAGGCGAAAAATACGTGCCCCTGACGGGATCGTGAAATAAAGCGGCGTCGATGAACGGCGAAAGCTGAGCCTCAAAACTAATAATATCGAGTTTCTTGAGTTTTTCGGTTTTCGCGAAATCGACGGTGACGATCTTTACCGGAAAATCCACATTGAGCATAAAGACGTGATCGGTCTTGATGCGGTCATCGCTGATTCCCCTAAGCGTGACGGCGGCATTCTTCTTAATGGAACCGTCCAAGCGCGAGTACCCGGAGAACTGCGCGGTTACCGCGAATACTCCCGCGACGCTCTTATAGCCCTGCACGGCCCAGTTAATCTCCGGCGAGACGTATCCGGGCTTGGTGAAATCGTAGGTATAGGCATTCGTCAGCTTAAAGGTCATACCGTCGCGGAAATTTCCGTTCCAGTCCACGCGACCGAGTGAAAGGGCATGGGCTAACTCAATATCGGGTCCAGTAAGGTCCGGATGCTGCATTCCGTCCGGTTCCCAGTTACTGGTCAACGACAGTGACGGAGTCCAGTATGCTTTGCCAAGCTTATCGAAATCGTAGAGAAGGACGGGCATGTTCGCGTAGATCGTCTCGGTGAAGTAATTGGCGTCTTCCGCATACTTCACGTCGCTGTCGTCGCGATCGTTAAGTGCAAAACCCTGTTTCGCGCCGACGTGAAACTCGACGATCGAATTTATCGGGAATATCACGTCTAGAGCGGTAAGAAGATGGATCTCCGGCACGTCGCCAAGAGGAACGTCGATGGAGGCTTCAACGTTCCAAACCATATCATGCTCATACAGTCGAAACGGGATCTCGAAAATCATCGTTCCGCCCAAGTGGGTAACGCGATTCTCGTCGTTTCTATAGATTAGGTCCATCGTCAGCGGCTGCATCGAGCCGAAGAAGTTATAGTCCTTTAGCTTCAGCTTGAACTGAAAACCCGTGTTTGAGTCGTATTTGGGATAGGGAACCGCCATGATATTCCAGGTGTCGACGCCCTTTATGGCGAGAGATACCGAAACGATTCCCTCCGCGTCCGGCTCGCCGAAGGTCCGCGTCATCTCGACGCTCTCGAGTACCCGCTGGTTTTTCAACTGCGTCAGAATATCGTCGAGGTAGAGATTCACCGCTTCTTCGGATTCAAAAACTGTCGTCGTGTCGATCTTGACGGCCCGGGACAGGGCATACGGACGAGTGCGTCCCTGTAGGTCATAGGTCACGCCCCCGACGCGGTATCTAAGCGCGGTTTCCGCCGAGGCGAGACCGCAGAAAACCGAAAGGAACAGCGCTAGTATTGCAAAACGTTTCATGTACGCTCCGGATTGTTGTCGTTTCGTAGAAGAATCTCTTTTTTCCTAAAGTGAATGATGCTGAAAAAAAGTAAGCCCATTAAGTACACGGCGAGCAGCAGTATCGGCGCGAAGATACCGTGTATCCAAACGGCGCAGGATACGAAGATGCAGATGAGAACCTGGAAAAACAGGATGACGACCAGGCTTTCGCGCGGGGAGAATCCCATGAGGATTAGCTTATGGTGAAGATGAAAGCGGTCGGGACTGTCGATTCGGCGTCGCTCGCGGAGCCTGCGCCAGATTGCCGCGATCATGTCATAGAGCGGGATCATTAGGATCGCGGCGGCGTAGGGAAGGGCTATGGTCGCGAAACCGTCGCTTGCGTTGTGCATAAGCGGCAAAACCGAAAGCACGAACCCTAAAAATTGACTGCCGCCGTCCCCCATGAAAATTTTCGCCTTCGGTAAAGGGGCGTTAAAGATCATGAAGCCGCACACGGAAAGCGCGAGAATGAGGCAGATAAACGTCGCCGGCATATTACCGTAATTGGCGAAATAGATCGCGTACGCGGCCGAAGAAAGGATCGCGAGACCACCGGCCAAGCCGTCAAGCCCGTCGATCAGGTTAAACGCGTTCGTTACGCCGATGATCCAAACGAAGGTTAGCGGGTATTTCCAAACCCCCATGTCCCATACGAAGTCGAAATACCCAAAGGTGATTCGCGAAAAGGTAAAGTTGCCGCATAAGACCAGGATCGCGGCAACGCATTGGGCGAGCAGTTTGAGCCTTGCCTTCCATGGGCTCAAGTCGTCCCATACGCCCATGATGAAGATCAGCGCGCTTCCGGCCGCGAGCGTCCACAGGTTATTGCCGAGCAACGACGAGTCGAAAAGCCGCTGAAAAAGGATAACGCCGATGAGAAAGCCGATGAAAATGCCGATACCGCCTAGGCGAGGAACCTTGCCAGTATGGATCTTCCGATCGTCTATGCTGTCATAGAGGTTAAACTTCTTCGTAAGAAAGAGCACGGCCGCAACGGAGATCGCGGCCGACAGAAAAACGATCAAAAGGACTAGAAGATCCTTTATCATCAATATCCCCTTTTCGTGGCGTACGGCCCTGGCCGGTTACCAAGAATACTTTACTCCAAGCGTTATATAGTTGTTCATTACGTTCGTGAGTTTGTCCTTCCATGCCTGCTTTGCGGCGGCCGTGGACGCGGCGCCGAAGGGATACATGTCGTTCTCCACGCCATAGTTAATGATGTATTCGCAGGTCCAGGCCGCGGTAAGGGAGATCTGGCCCCAAACCTCGCGGGGAAGCTCCCAACTCGCGTCTACGGTGCCGCGAATCGTGTACTCCATCGTTTCCTGGCTGAGGAATAGGAGATTCTCGCGCGCGAACTTGATGTAAGCCTCGTCGAGCTCGGGGTAGTTATTGATTCCGCCGTTTGAATGGTAGTACTGATTCGCGGCGACAAGGTACCTCGCGGCGACGGCGTCGGGAAGGGACTCGTTGACGTTCGCGTGGCGGATGAACGACGCCGCGAGCTTGAGCTGGAGGCTATCGAAGGGCCGAACCGTCGTCTTCAGCGCGACGCAGTCGGAGTTCGGGTTTAACTGGGAACCGATTCCGTAGCCGCGGTTCGTATAGTTCTGATAATTCACCACGTTAAGATGGTCAGTCTCGGTATCGTTCGAGGAATGCGTGTACATGTACGGCATCACCATGGTGTAATCGAGCGATACCGAGGAAACGAACGCGTTCTCGGGCGTCCACACGATACCGGTTTGGCCCGCGAGTTTCATCATAGTGTTGAAGTCAAACTTGATGAGCTCGTTGAGGTTCATATCGTCCATCATCACGGAGGTACTCCAAGCGAGCCCTTTAATCGGCTTGTACTTGAACGAGACGCCCATCATGAGGTTGTCGTCGTTGAATCCAGCCATGCCCTGACTGATCATCATGGGGACGACCGGGATCATGTAGAGGGGTTCAATTCGCTTTCCGTATACCATGTTCTCGAAAAACGTGATCTCGAGAAAGGGAGCGGGAGCGGCCGTGATCGAATGGAGGACGAGGAACTTTTCGGGATAAAAAGCGCCATTGCCATTGGTGGTCGCTGACAGACAGAACATTGAAAGCCCATAGTTCCAGGTATCGCGATTGATCGCGGCGTGGAAATTGCCGGTATGGAAGGCGTCTGGGGAAAGGACGATTCCGTCATCGCCGAAATCACCCCAGGAAGAGCGGTTAAGCCCCGCCTGAATGTAGGCTTCCGAGGTTCCGTACGCGGCGGATGCGTTACCGAGAAAGTAGCCGTAGATAGGGATCGACGAGGATATCGTCATCGGATCGTCGATTAAGTCGTAGGATGTTTTCTCGTAGGAGGGCGAAACCAGGGTTGAAAAGCCTTTGTTGGAAGCTATGATATTAAAATCGAATTCGATGGAGGCAAGGTCAATCGGCTCAAGGTGTCCGGCGGCAAAAATGCCTCCAACTAGCTGCTTCGCGGAAGCTCCAGTGCCCGCGAGCACCGTTCCCTCGCCCTTAGCGCCCACGGTGATTGGCTTGCCGAAAAGCCTTTCCGACTGGTAACGAGCGCGGTTCACGTCGATCGATGAACCGGAGTCGGTAACCTTCGCGAGCACGTCCTTAACGAGTTGCGCGGGATAGGGCTTAAGCTGGGGAAGGAGTCCCACGAGGCCTTTCGTCTGCCAGTCGCGAATGTCCTCATACACCGAATCCGATGGATCCATGACCGATTGCGCGCACAGAGACGCGGAAAGCAGTGCGACGAGCGCGAAAAGCGCGATTTTCTTATTCATGCCATATCTCCATTGACGATAAACTGATTAACGACTCGTTAAGGCGAAGGTGCAAAACGTGATAACTCGATTGATGAACGCCATTTCGATGCGTTCCTTGATTCCAGGAAGGGTTGGGGCGTTAATGCCGCCGACGCCATATACGATTATATAATCTTCATGGGGAAAAGCATATACCGCCGTCAGGAAATGTCCATTTTCGATACAGGTGAAGCCACGGTATTTCAACGGCGAGTTGTTAAGCGAGGTATAGTAATACGACCCATCCCCACGCTCGTAATGCACGTCAAACCCGTATGCCGTGAAGGGATACACCTCGCCCCAGGCGGAGATGTCGGACCCATTCGCCGAGGGAACCATCGACTTAACGTTGACGTACTGATAGAGCTTGTCCCAGACCTTATTTCTCTCGGAATAGTATTTAATCTCGCTGTAGGCTGGGACGTCCTCAAGGCTGGAGGTCATACTCCTCATGAAGTCATTGCCTTTATCGCGGGGAACCACGCGAATGATTTCAGCGAGGTAGGCAGGTTTGAGGTTCTTTAGGATGGTGAGAAGGCGCGAAGCGTCGGAGTTTACCGGCTTAAGGGACACCCGGTCAAATCGCCCGATATTTCGCACGAGTATCTCTCCGGAACGGAGCCTCGCAACGTCGGCGGCGGACAGATTACCGTTAAAGATCGACGTATAGACGTCTTCGGCGGAGAGCGTCGCAAAACCGAGAAGGCATGCGAAAATCATCAAGAGTCGTCTGTTCTTCATGTTAAAAAGGGCCTTTACGCGCGTGTACATAGGGCTTAAACACATTACCATACACAAAAATCCTTGACAATGGTTTATAGTTACAAAAGAAACGCATTGTGATATCATTCTCCAAGTATTACAACAAGGAGCGCCAGCATGCCCGTCTCTCCAAATATCAAAGAATTAATGACTTCCTCGTCGTTTATCCGAAAAATGTTCGAAGAAGGGATCCAACTGAAGGCGCGTTTTGGCGCCGCTAACGTGTTTGATTTCAGCCTTGGAAACCCAGACCTTGAACCACCCGCAAAAGTGAACGAAATGCTTCGTAATTTGGCCGCTTCCGGAACGACAGGACAGCATGCTTATATGCCCAACGCGGGATACCAGTCCACAAGAACGGCAATGGCCTCGAAAGTATCCGGGGAGCAGGGCGTTCAGGTGGATTATTCCCATATCGTGATGGGCGTCGGCGCCGCAGGAGCGCTTAACGCGGTGCTAAAGGCCATTTTACAGCCCGGCGACGAGGTTCTCGTGCCGGCTCCCTATTTCGCCGAATATGGCCACTACGCGAGAAACCATGGAGGAGTCCTAAAACCCGTCCCGACCGCGCCGGATTTTTCGCTCGATACGGCCGCGATCGCCGCGGCGCTAACCGACAAAAGCGCGGCGATCATCATCAACTCGCCGAATAACCCGACCGGAAAGATCTATACGGGAGAAGACATCAAGCGGCTCGCGGAAATACTCGCGCGACACCGCGAAAAAACCGGACGGACGACGGTAATCATCGCCGACGAGCCGTACCGCGAGATCGTGTACGACGGCCGCGCGATCGCGCCGATATTTCCCGTCTGGCCAGCCACGGTCGTCGTTACTTCCTTCGCGAAAAACCTCAGCCTTCCCGGGGAGCGCATCGGGTACGCGGCGGTAAACCCCGCCTGTCCGGACGCGAGGACGCTCGTCGACGCGATCATCTTTACGACGCGCATCCTTGGGTACGTCAACGCCCCGGCGACGTATCAGAAAATCGTCGAGCAATGCTGGAACGAGCCCGTGGACTATTCATCCTATCTCGTGCGCAGGAATAAACTAACAGCGATACTTGACCGCGCGAAGATCCACTACGCGATGCCGGAAGGGGCCTTTTACCTCTTTTGCCGCGTTCCGGCGAAACAAAACGAGGCGGAAGGATCGATCGGCGACGATGTCGCGTTTTGCGATCACCTGAAAAAGTACAATATCCTTGGAGTGCCGGGCACGGGATTCGGCAAAAAGGGATGGTTTCGCCTCGCGTACTGCGTACCAGAGGCCTCAATCGACGGTTCCTCCGAGGCGTTCGCAAAAGCCGCCGCGGAGTGGCGATAGCATACGGAGAAGGAGACACGCGATGAAAATTCTCATGGTAACGAGCGAGGCGGTTCCCTTCGCGAAAACGGGCGGGCTCGCGGACGCCGTTTCCGCGCTATCCATCGCGCTCGCCGAGCTGGGACATGACGTTCGCATAGTCATGCCGCGCTACTATCGAATCGACCGGAGCAAACTTACGCTGATCCCGGGCCCGATGGGAGTTCATCCCGGCTACCAGGAAATTTGGACCGGGGCGTACGAGTCCGTCCTTCCCGGCTCGAAGGTCCCCGTGTATTTCATCGACCATGAGCAAAGCTACGGACGGGACGGAATCTACGGCGTGCCGGGCGAGACCGATTTCAACGACAACCCTCAGCGTTTCTCGCTGCTGGGCCACGCGGCCTTTCAGCTATGCCGCAAAATCCAGTGGATTCCCGACGTC